>ERZ827512.293-NODE-293-length-72700-cov-4.378801_pt1 | contig 72700 bp, 48 predicted proteins | sample MGYA00519916_ERZ827512 | MGnify/ENA primary metagenome ERZ827512 (study PRJEB31778, sample SAMEA3449335) | human gut metagenome | biome: human gut; feature: human-associated habitat; material: faeces | place: United Kingdom | collected 2010/2012 ... | reverse complement strand
CCGTCGTGGGCGGCGTGAGCTACAAGCCGCAAACCGCTGCCCTCAAGTACGGCTGCGACATCCTGGTCGCAACGCCGGGCCGTCTGGTCGATCTGATCGAGCAGGGTGCCTGCCATCTGGACGAGGTCAAGGTGCTGGTGCTCGACGAGGCCGACCGTATGCTCGACATGGGCTTTTTGCCTGCCGTCCGCCGCATTGTGCGCGAGACGCCGGCCGAGCGCCAGACGCTGCTGTTCTCGGCGACGCTCGACGAGGAGGCCGTGGGCGAGATCACCGACCTGGTGAGCGACCCGGCACGCGTGGAGATCGCGCCCGCCACGTCGACCGCCGACACCGTCGACCAGTTTGTGTTCCCGGTGTCCATCGAGGCCAAGAACAACCTGCTGCCCGAGTTCCTCAAAAAGGAGGGCCCGGAGCGCACTATCGTCTTTATGCGCACCAAGCACCGCGCCGACAGCTGCTGCCGTCGTCTGGAGCGCAAGGGCATCAAGGCCGCCGCGATTCACGGCAACCGCAGCCAGGCCCAGCGCGAGCGTGCCCTTTCGGCCTTCCGCGACGGTACCGTCGACGTGTTGGTGGCAACCGACGTGCTCGCCCGCGGCATCGACATCAGCGACGTGCGTTACGTCGTGAACTTTGACGTGCCGGCCGAGCCGACCGACTACATCCACCGTATTGGCCGTACGGGCCGCGCCGGCGAGCTGGGCTGGGCCATCACGTTTGTGACCGAGCAGGATGTCGATGAGTTCTACGAGATCGAGAAGCTCATGGACAAGACCGCCGACATCTACGAGGCCGGCGACCTGCATGTGGGCCCCAATCCGCCCGCGGTTGACCCCGAGCGCGATCCTGCGGCCTTTAAGGTGAAGAAGAAGACCAAGCGCGGCAAGTCCAAGAGCAAGAAGAAGCTTGAGCAGGCGCGTCGCGACGGCAAGCGCAACGGCGACGATTACGGTGATGTGGCCGGTCGTTCCAACCGCGGTCGAGACGAGCGTCGCGGCGACGGTGAGCGTCCGAGCCGTCCCAAGCGCGGCGGCAAGACCCGCGTGCGCGAGGGCGTTCAGGCTCGCGTGGACGAGGCTGTGGAGAGCGTGGCCCGCGAGGTGGCTGCCGAGGAGCGCGGCGGTGCTGGTGTCGTTGAGCAGGCCCCGCGCGGCAACCGTGCCGAGCGCCGTGCCAAGCAGTTCCAGGGCGAGGCACACCGCCGTCGTCGTGAGGACGAGGACCGCGGCGGTCGTCGCCGTGTTGAGCGCGAGGACGAGGGCCGTGGCTCGCGTGGCGGCAAGCGTGGTTCGGGCGATCGTCGTCGTTCCGGTCGCGATGGCGAGCGCGGCGGCCGTGATGAGCGCCGTGGCGGCGAGGGCCGCGATTCGCGTGGCGAGCGTGGTACTCGCGGCGGCGAGTCCCGTGGCGGCAAGCGCTTTGATGAGCGCGGTGGCCGTGGCGGCGAGCATCGCGAGGGCACTCGTGGCAATGGCAGCCGCGGCGGTGCTGGCCGCTCTAACGAGTCGCGCGATCGCCGCGATCCGCGTGCCAGCCGCGATCGTCGCGATGACTGGCGCAACTACGACGATACCCGCGAGGAGCGTCGTGGCGGCTATCGTGGCGGGCGTGGCGGCAACCAGGCCGGCTCCCGCGGCGGCCGTGCCGGCGGTCGCGATAATCGTGGTAGCTATGGCAATAGTCGTGGCGGCAAGCGCGGCGGCAGCTCCCGTCGCCCCGGTGACGGCGGCGGCAAGCGCAAGTAACATACGCATCGCCCGCTAGAGCGAGGTGAACCAAGGGCCCCGAGCAACTACGCTCGGGGCCCTTTTTGTTTGCCGTATCCGATCGCTAGTTCAAATGTGATTTCCTCGGGAATGCATCTAGAGGATGCCGTGGGCCTGTTTCCTACCATGCGGCAATGGGTCCCATGGGGTGCGCCGTGCATTTTTTGGAGTATTCTGCAGTTCGAGTTGTCTGCATATGATTTGACGTCGCCAACGGTGGCTTTCGGATATCCCTAGCGAGCGTTCTGAGTCAGATTTCGTCGTTTTCCGGAGCAGGGGCGCGTCATTCTCGCCATGTCGGAACCCAAAATGACGCAGCGCCCTAAAGGTTTGCCCGCTCGGGGTATTGCTGGCGCGGTCACGTTGCAGAATACTCCGTTTTTTGCACGGGCCAGGATGGGGTACCTCGGGAGAACACGGCGGTATCCCGTAAATATATACAATCTGTACCGTAATTTATACAAAACGAAGAGGTAGACAGCGTAGGGTTGGTGCATTGGGGTGCTTGATGCACCAAAATGGGGATCCCACGTGCCGTATACTCTGGCTGGATGTGAAAACGGCTTGACGCGTTGCCAGACGTAGGGGGAGGGTGTCTCGATGAGCGTATTCGAAATTGTGTTTAGTCCGACGGGTGGAACGCAGAAGGTGTCTGGCCTTGTGGCCGGGGCACTGGACAAGAATACCGTTACCGTCGATCTGACCGATAGCGGGCTAGATTTCAGCGCTGTCTCGATGACTGAGGACGACGTGGCCGTAATCTCTGTGCCGGCGTATGCCGGTAGAATCCCGGCTGTGGTGGCTGACCGGTTGGGCATGGTTCACGGCAACGGAGCGCGGGCCGTTCTGGTGTGCGTCTACGGAAACCGCGCGTTTGAGGACACGCTCGTAGAGCTGGAGGACGTTGCGAAGCATGCGGGATTCCGGGTGATCGCGGCAGTTGCGGCCATTGCAGAACATTCCATTGCGCGACAGTTTGCTGCCGGTCGTCCGGATGCGCAGGATGCGGCGCAGCTTGCTGAGTTTGCTCAGCAAATTCAGCAAAAGCTGTTGGCTGAGGATGCGTCCGAGCCCTCTATCCCCGGCAATCGTCCTTATAAACAAGCTGGAGGTCACCGCATGGCGCCCGAGGCAACAGAGGATTGCGTCTCCTGCGGTGCATGCGCCGCGGCGTGCCCCGTTTGTGCTATCGACAAGGGTGACCCCAAACGAGCAGCTGGCGAGGCGTGCATCTCCTGCATGCGCTGCATCGCCGTATGTCCGCGAGGTGCTCGCAAGCTTGATTCCAGCAAACTATCCGCTGTTTCCCAGATGCTGAGCAAGGTTTGCGTCGTGCGGAAGGAATGCGAGCTCTTCATCTAGCGCATACGAAATTGGCGCAATGGGGCCAGGTTAATCTGCACCGACCTGGTGCAAACAAACCTGTCCCCAATGCACCAGAGCAAGGAGTGTCCCCGGGTGCCGGCAGAAAAGGAACGTCCCTAAGTACCGCATAAATACCGTTTATCGGAGAAAAAATACCGTTCGCCGGTCATAATGATTGTTCCGGCTTTGGGCTTGTCTACAATAACCCCCGTAAAAGAAATGCGGAAGGTTACCGAGTCCCCTCGGACGTGGGCCTAACCAAAGTCTTTGATCGCGAGCGTCTCAATGGGCGCATTCGATTGATTTTGGTTGGGCTATATTTATGAAGGGACATGTCACCATGGGTTTCTTTTCTCGCCTAATGGGTGGCTCGGATAAGCAGGCGACTGCGGCTTCCGAGTTCGAAATCCTCGCTCCCGTTTCCGGCGAGCTTGTTCATCTAGAAAATACCAATGACCCCGCTTTTAGCAGCCGTGCAGTGGGCGATGGCGTTGCCGTGGTTCCCCAAGAGGGAACGGTGTGCGCTCCTGTTTCCGGCACCGTCGCGGCGCTGTTTCCGACTGAGCACGCGCTGGGCATCATGTCCGACGACAGCTCTGCTCAGGTGATGCTGCATATCGGAATCGACACTGTTAAACTTGAGGGCAAGGGCTTCCATGCGCTTGTTGCCCAGGGTGATCACGTTGACGCGGGCCAGCCCCTCGTCGAGGTCGATTTCGACGTGGTTCGCGCTGCCGGCTTTGATCCCACGGTCTTCGTTATCGTGTGCGAGCGTTCGGAGAACTCGACTCTTCGTGAGCATGCTTCCGGCCCTGTTGCTGTTAAAGAGCCTGTCGTCTGGCTTTCCGAGTAAATTCTTGTGGTGGGTACCGTGGTTATCAAGCGAGTTTTTAACAACAACGTCGCAATGGTCACTTCGGACGATGGCTCCGAGCTCATCGTCATCGGTCGAGGCCTCTGCTTTGGCCGTCATGCCGGCGATGCCATCGACGAGGCATCAGTCGAAAAGACCTACGCGTTGCAGGAGGGAACTTCTCAGGATTCGCGTACGATTGACCGCTTGGCACATCTTTTGGAGTCCATCCCCACCGTCAACCTCGTGATTTCCGAGGAAATCGTTCAGATGCTTCGTCGAGAGCTCAATGTCGACATCAACGATAAGATTCTCATCGCTCTCGCAGACCATATCAGCCTTGCTTTGGAGCGCGAGCGCAAGGGCGTCCCCTGTGAGAATCCGTTGCTGCTCGAGATCCAGCAGTTCTATCGCAAGGAGTATGCGCTTGCGGGCCGTGCGCTGCAGATTATCAAGGAGTACATGGGCATCCAGATGAGCGAGGAGGAGCAGGGTTTCATTACCTTGCATATCGTCAACGCCACCATGCCGCAGCGCTCTGAGGCGCCTGATTGTTTCGGTCCAGCTTGTTCGCGACGTGCTTGCGATTGTTTCCAAGCGCTATGCTACGACCCTCGATGACACCTCGCTGCCTTACGAACGTTTCGTTCGTCACCTGCAGTTTTTCGCACAGCGAGCGCTCGATCCTACGGCCGGGCAAATCAACGGAGACGCGCTGTTCCGAATCGAAGAAACGGCGTATCCGCGTGCATTCTCGTGTGCGGATGCCATAGCCGCCCACTTGTCGTCTACCTATAACGTTGTCGTTACCAATGCCGAGAAGAGCTATCTCGCATATCACATTGTTAACCTGCTTGGAGAACCTGGTCTCTAGGCATAACGTGCCCACACATCGATTGGTATAAGGCAAGGCTTACGGTCTTGCCCAGGGCACATCTGTCTTAATTTGCGGAAAAGGAAGGGGAGTACCGCTATGACCGCAAAAAAGAAGTTCAATTTCAAAGCGCCGTTGGAGGTGTTCGCGAAGTCGATCGTTCAGCCGATGATGTATCTCTCGGTTGCCGGCATCCTGCTCATCGTGGGCATCATTCTGACCAACAAGACCATCTGCGCCATGATCCCCGTGCTGGGCTTCGGTCCGTTCCAGCTTGTGGGCGCCGTTGTCTATCAGTCGCTGATGTTTATCATCAACAACCTCTCGATTCTGTTCTGCGTGGGCATCGCCGGCGCCATGGCAAAGAAGAACAAGGGCCATGCTTCGCTGATCGCCCTGATGTCGTTCTTCCTGTTCCTGCAGGCTAACAACATCGTGCTCAACGCCACCGGCTCTCTTGCCGATGCGAGCGGCATGCTCGGCCTTACCGGAACCGGCCAGGCCACCGTTATGGGCATCCAGGTACTCGATACCGGCGTATTTGGCGGCATCATCCTCGGTTGCATCACCGGTGCTGTGTTCAACAAGTACTCGAACAAACAGTTCCCCATTGCCCTTTCGATGTTCTCGGGCGTTCGCTTTCCGTTCCTGATCATGATCATCATTTCCTGGATCATGGGCGCTGGCTTCTGCATCGTTTGGCCTCCGGTTCAGGGTGCCATCTCCTCCGTTGCCGGCATCATTAAGGAGTCGGGCAACATCGGTCTGTTTATCTACGGCATGCTCAACAAGCTGCTTGTTCCCACCGGTCTGCACCACCTCATCTACACCCCGTTCCAGTTCTCCGATGTGGGTGGCACCCTGACGCTGGGTGATCAGGTTATCGCCGGCGCCTATCCCATCCGTGTTGCCGAGATGGCAATGACGGGCCAGCCCTTCTCCGATAGCACCTATTTCAACAGCTACACCTTCAACAACCTGTGGCCCTACATCGGTATCGGTCTCGCCTTTATCGTCACCGCTTACAAGGGGAACAAGGATAAGACCAAAGCCGTTATCATCCCGCTGATCATCACCGCCGTGCTCTCCTGCGTGACCGAGCCCATGGACTTCCTCTTTGTCTTTGCCGCTCCCGTGCTCTTTGTCGTTCACTCGGTTCTTTCTGGCATCTTCCTGGTCCTGCTCAAGGTTCTCTCCGTGCCCGCTTCGACTGCAGGCGGCATCATCAACATCGTGGTTTCCAACCTGGTTCTTGGTGTCGATAAGACCAACTGGCCGGTTATGCTGGTACTTGGAGTCGTCAACGCCGCTCTGTACTTCTTCCTCTTCACCTTCCTTATCAAGAAGCTCAACCTCCACACGCCTGGCCGCGAGGAGGAGTCCGAGCTTGCTGAGTCCGTTGCCGAGGGCGAGGCCGCCGCGTCTGTCGCGGTGAAGCAGGGCGCTGTTGCCGCGGCTCCCGCAGAGGGCGTCGATGCTGGCATTGCCGACCTGGTCGCAGGTCTTGGCGGCAAGGACAACATCGAGGAGCTCGAGAACTGCTTTACGCGTCTCCGCGTGAACGTTAAGAACCCGGGCCTCATCGATGAGAACCTCATTAACCACGTGCCCAACAGCGGTATCAACCGCAACGGCAACAATATCCAGATCATCTTTGGCATGAAGGTCGCCGAGATGCGCGACAAGGTCGAAAACGCAATTGAGAAGGAGCAGTAAACAATGATCATTACTCTGTGTGGTGGCGGATCCACCTTTACCCCCGGCATCGTCAAGTCCATCGCCCTGCGCAAGGACGAGCTCGACGTTGACGAGATTCGTCTGTACGACATCAACGAGGAGCGCCAGCGCAAGATTGGCGTGCTCGTGGACTGGATTTTGCACGAGGACCTCGGCCTGGACATCAAGCTCACGGTGACCACCGACAAGGAGACTGCCTTTACGGATGCCAGCTTCGTGTTTGCCCAGATGCGCGTGGGCGGCTACGCCATGCGCGAGCAGGACGAGAAGATTCCGCTGCGTCACGGCTGCGTGGGTCAGGAGACTTGCGGTTGCGGTGGCCTTGCCTACGGCATACGCACCATCTTCCCCATGGTCGAGCTGATCGATGACGTTGAGAAGTACGCCAAGAAGGACTACTGGATTCTCAACTACTCCAACCCTGCCGCCATCGTCTCCGAGGGTTGCCGTGTGCTGCGTCCCAACGCTCGCATCATCAACATCTGCGACATGCCGATCGCGATCATCGACGTGGTTTGCGCCGCGCTCGACATCGACAAGAAAGATGTCGAGTACGATTACTTTGGCCTCAACCACTTTGGTTGGTTCACCTCGATCCGCCACAAGGGCGAGGAGGTGCTCCCGCAGCTGCGCGAGTACATCAAGGAGCACGAGATTCTGCTGCCCGATTCTTACCTCAAGGGCATGGGCTCGCTCATGGCAAAGAAGCCCGAGGAGACCGCCGACGAGCATCCCGAGCAGAACCGCCACACTAAGGGCAGCTGGTACTACGTCTGGAAGGGCGAGTACGAGATCATGGAGTGCTTCCCGGAGTACCTGCCCAACACGTATCTGAACTACTACCTGCAGCAGAAGGAGTTCGTCGAGCATTCCAACCCCGAGCGCACCCGTGCTAACGAGGTTGAGGAGACGCGCGAGAAGAACCTCTTCGACGGCATCGACCACTACGAGAAGACCGGCGAGATCGACGAGAGCACGTTCTATGCGGGCAGCCACGGCGACTGGATTGCCGACCTGGCTATCGCTCTGAAGAACGATACCAAGCAGCGCTTCCTGGTCATTTGCGAGAACAAGGGCGCTATCCCCAACATGCCCTACGACGCTATGGTCGAGCTGCCTGCCTACATTGGCAAGAACGGCCCCGAGGTCATCAGCCGTGACAACATTCCTCTGTTCCAGCAGGGCCTCATGATGCAGCAGCTGAACTCCGAGAAGCTCGTGGTCGAGGCTACGATCGAGGGTTCGTACGAGAAGGCGCTCAAGGCCTTTACGCTCAACAAGACCGTGCCTTCGATGAAGGTCGCCAAGGAGGTTCTCGACGACATGATCGAGGCCAACAAGGGTTACTGGCCCGAGCTTAAGTAAAAGCAACAGGGTCGCTGGCCGCATACCATGAGCAATGCCCCGTCCACGTGATTGCGTGGGCGGGGCATTGTCGTTTGGTAACGCGTTTTATCAAATATGGCATTTATCTGCGGTAATGTTCTATTTCACCGCTGAGGGTGACATTTCATGCCGCCTGCCGAACTGCGTGAAGACCTAACAACTTTTTAGGTCAGTGTTGTGCGTGTAGCAACTTCGCCCGGCCTCGCCTCCGGGCTGCCATGTGAGAGGGGATCTTATGGCTCGACTGCATGTAATGGAACGCAGCCACGCTCAGGCCGTCATGGACGATCTGCACGATGCGCTCGGACGTCGTCTGGCGGTGAGCTCGCTCGCCCCGTGTCCCGTGGAGTTTACGGCAGCGCTCGTCAACCTGTGCTCCACCCAGAGCTGCGGCAAGTGCACGCCCTGCCGCGTGGGCCTAAGCGCGCTGAGCGACCTGCTCGCCGATGTGCTCGAAGGGCGCGCCGATGAGTCCACACTCAACCTGATTGAGCGCACGGCCCGCACCATCTACCTTTCGAGCGATTGCGCCATCGGCTACGAGGCCGGCGCCATGGCACTCACGGCTATTCGCGGCTTTCGCGACGATTTTGAGCACCACATCCGCGAGCACTCCTGCGGCTTTGACCGCGAGGCTCGCGTCCCGTGTGTCTCGGGCTGCCCGGCGCACGTCGACATTCCCGGTTACATCTCGCTCGTCGAGGCAGGCCGTTATGCCGACGCCGTCAAGGTCATCCGCAAGAACAACCCACTGCCGCTCGTCTGCGGCTTGGTGTGCGAGCATCCCTGCGAGATGCACTGCCGCCGTGGCATGGTCGATGATCCCATGAACATTCTCGCCCTCAAGCGTTTTGCCGTTGAGCACAGTGACCTCAACGACCACAAGCCGCATGTAGTGGACAACACCGGCAAGCGCATCGCCGTGATCGGCGGCGGCCCGGCCGGCCTTTCCTGTGCCTACTACCTGGCCGTGATGGGCCACAAGGTGACCATTTTTGAGCAGCGCCACCACTTGGGCGGCATGCTGCGCTACGGCATCCCCAGCTATCGTCTGCCGCGCGAGCGCCTGCAGGCCGAGATCGATTGGATCTTGAGCGCCGGCATCGACGTTGAGCTCGATCACTCCGTCAACGGCGAGGAGCTTGTCCGCCTGCGCGACGAGTTCGATGCCGTCTATCTGGCCATCGGTGCCCATAGCGACAAGAAGCTCGGCCTTCCGGGCGAAGAGGCGCCCGGCGTGGAGTCGGCCGTCAAGATGCTGCGTGCCATTGGAGACGACGAACTGCCCGACCTGAGCGGCCAGCGCGTGTGCGTCATCGGCGGCGGCAACGTGGCCATGGACGTGGCGCGCTCTGCCGTGCGCTGCGGCGCCGAAAAGGTAAGCATCGTCTACCGCCGTCGCATCTGCGATATGACGGCTCAGGACGCCGAAATCGCCGGCGCCCAGGCCGAGGGTTGCGAGGTTCTGGAGCTTACGGCCCCGCTCGCCATCGAGACGGGCGAAGATGGTCGCGTGAGCGGCCTGCGCGTGCAACCGCAGATTATCGGCGAGCCTCGCCGTGGGCGTCCGGCCCCGCGTGCCGCAGCCACGCCCGAGCGCGTCATTCCCTGCGAGCGCGTGTTTGTGGCCATTGGCCAGGACATCGATTCCAAGCCGTTTGAGGACATGGGCATCGCCTGCAAGTGGGGTCGCGTCGTTACCGATTCGGACGGCGCCGTGCCCAACTTCGATGGCCTCTTTAGCGGCGGCGACTGCCAGACCGGTCCCGCCACCGTCATCCGTGCCATCAACGCCGGCCGCGTGGCTTCGGCAAACATCGACCGCTACCTGGGCTTTGACCACAAGATCAAGCTCGACGTGGAGCTGCCGACCGTGCAGTTTAAGGGCAAGCACGAGTGCGGCCGCTGCGAGCTGGGCGAGCGCGAGGCCGGCGAGCGCATTCACGATTGGAATCTGGTCGAGCAGGGTCTCACCGAGGAGGAGGCGCGCCAGGAGGCGAGCCGCTGCCTGCGCTGCGACCACTTTGGCTTTGGCGCGTTCCGCGGAGGGAGGAACCTGGAATGGTAGAGCTCAACAAAACCACCGTCGGCGACAACAGCGAAAACGGAGCACTCAATATGGTCAAGCTCACTATCGATAATTGCGAGGTCGTGGTACCCGAGCACACCACGATCCTGGACGCGGCCAAGTCCGTCGGCATCCAGATTCCCACCCTGTGCTACCTGCGCGATCTGAACGAGATCGGCGGCTGCCGCGTGTGCGTGGTCGAGGTTGCGGGCTGCGACCAGCTGGTCGCAGCCTGCAACAACTACGTGCTCGACGGTATGGTGGTCCACACTAACAGTCCCAAGGCCCGCGAGGCCCGTCGCACCAACGTGCAGCTGCTGCTGTCCCAGCATGATTCGCAGTGCACGAGCTGTGTGCGCAGCGGCAACTGCAACCTGCAGACCATCGCCAATGACCTGGGCATTTTCTATCTGCCGTATCAAAGGCATTTGGCGGGCGAGGGCTGGGATTTCGATTTTCCCATCATCCGCGAAAACGACAAGTGCATTAAATGCATGCGCTGCATCAAGGTGTGCGAGAGCGTGCAGGGCCTAGGGATTTGGGACCTGACCAACCGCGCCACACATACCGCCGTGGGTACCCGCGGGCGTGCACCGATCGGCAAGACCGATTGCGTCGCGTGCGGCCAGTGCATTACGCATTGTCCGACGGGCGCGCTGCGCGAGCGCGACGATACCGAGACTGTGTTTGACGCGCTCGCTAATCCTGACAAGATCGTGCTGGTGCAGATCGCGCCTGCCGTGCGCAGCGCCTGGGGCGAGGAACTCGGCATATCTCGCGAGGAAGCCACCGTTGAGCGCTTGGCCTGCGCACTGCGCCGCGTAGGCTTTGAGTACGTGTTCGACACCGATTTCTCGGCCGACCTCACCATTATGGAGGAGGGCTCCGAACTGCTCGAGCGCCTGGGGAAGGCCGTCAAGGGCGAGGGCGACAGCCACGGCTGGCCCATGTTCACGAGCTGCTGCCCGGGCTGGGTGCGCTTTGTGAAGGCACGTTACCCCGAGTTTGTCGACAGCCTGTCCACGTCAAAGTCGCCGCAGCAGATGTTCGGCGCCATCGCCAAGACCTACTACGCCAAGGTGCTGGGCGTGGAGCCCGAGCGTCTGTTCGTGGTGTCCGTTATGCCGTGCACGGCCAAGAAGGCCGAGTGTGCGCTGCCGAGCATGATGGGCGAGGGCGGCGCGCCCGACGTGGACGTTGCGCTGACGGTGCGCGAGATGGTGCGCATGATCCGCGCGAGCCACGTGAGCGTTGACACGCTGGTCGAGGAGCCGCTCGATACGCCGTTGGGCTTTGGCACGGGCGCGGGTGTGATCTTTGGCGCCACGGGCGGCGTGATGGAGGCCGCCGTGCGCTCGGCCTATTACCTGGTGACGGGCAAGAACCCCGATGCGGACTTCTTTACCGACGTGCGCGGCCTGGACGGCTGGAAGGAAGCCGCGGCCGATATCGAGGGCACCAAGGTGCGCGTCGCCGTGGTGCACGGGCTGGGCAACGCCGCCCGCCTACTCGTCGCGATTCGCGACGGTCGTGCGAGCTATGACTTCGTTGAGGTTATGGCGTGCCCCGGCGGCTGCGTCGGTGGCGGCGGTCAGCCCATCCACGACGGCTGCGAGCTGGCAGTCGAGCGCGGTCAGGTGCTCTGGGGCCTCGATGCGAACGCCGAGACTCGCTTCTCGCACGAGAATCCCGATGTTCAGGCGTGCTATAGCGAGTTCTTGGGTGCGCCGCTCTCGCCGCTGGCCGAGGAATTGCTGCATACCGACCATCACGCATGGACGATGCCTAACGAGGGGACGTGCTAGCGATGCGCGCGTTTAATGTTGAGCTGTCGCGCCGGGGGTTTGCCTCGGCGCTCGCCGCGGGCGCGTTGTCGCTCGCGCTGGCTGGCTGTGGCGGCGGAGCTGCGGGGGCGGGGTCCGCCGCGGGCTCGGCTGCCACGGACGGCGCCGGTGCTGTCGCAGAGCCGGTCGAGGTGCACGTCGCCTCGCTCAAGGGGCCGACCTCGATTGGCCTGGTGCAGTTTATGGACCAGGCTGCCGATGGCGAGACGGACAATGAGTTCGACTTTGCGATCAACACAGCCGCCGACGAGATTGTGCCCAAGGTCATTCAGGGCGATATCGATATCGCCCTGGTGCCCGCCAACGTGGCGAGCGTGCTCTACAACAAGACCGAGGGTGCGGTGCAGGTCATCGATATCAACACGCTGGGCGTGCTGAACGTTGTGACGGGCGACGCGAGTGTGGCCTCGTTTGGCGATCTGGCGGGCCATACTGTCTATATGACGGGCAAGGGCACCACGCCGGAGTACGTCATGAACTACTTGCTGGAGCGCGCGGGCCTGACCGGCCAGGTGGCGCTTGAGTTTAAGAGCGAGCCCACCGAGGTGCTGTCGGCGTTGCTTGTCGACCCGTCCGCCGTGGGCGTGCTGCCGGAGCCGTTCAAGACCGCTGCCATCGCCAAGAGCGAAGGCAAGCTGTCGGCGCCGGTGAGCCTGACCGATGTGTGGGATGAGCTAGCGGGTGACACGGGTTCGCGCCTGCTGACGGGCGTGACCGTGGTGCGCCGTGCCTTTGCCGAGGAGCATCCCGAGGCCGTGGCGGAATTCTTGCGCTGCCATGAGGCGAGCGTGAAGGCCGTCAATGCGGCGCCGGCAGATTGGGCACAGGCCGTGGTCGATGCGGGTATCGTCGATAACGCCGCGATTGCTGAAAAGGCGATTCCCGGGTGCATGCTCGTGTGCCAGACGGGGAAGGATATGAAGGCGGCGCTCGGTGGGTACCTGCAGGTGCTGGCCGATGCGGACGCGAGCGCCGTGGGCGGCAAGCTCCCGGCTGATGATTTCTATTACATGGAGTAGCCCGTGCGTGCGTTTGCTCGACAAATGACAGAGCGTATGAAGGCGGTGACGGCAGCAGGTGCCGTTGCTGCCTTTTGGCTTGCCGTGTGGGTCTTTGCAGCAGCACTGGTGGCGCAGCCGTTGATTTTGCCGGGGCCAGGCACTGTTGCGATGGCGTTGCTGCGCCTGGTGTGCGATGGCGGTACCTGGGCGATTTTGGCGGGCTCGGGCGCGCGGATATTGGGCGGGCTGGCGCTTGCCGCGGTGTGTGGTGGCGTGCTGGCCGGGATTTCGTCACGTTCGCGTGCGTTTGCCCGCCTGGTGGCGCCGGCGCTGTCGTTTGTCAAGGCGACGCCGGTTGCCTGCGTGGTGGTCCTGCTGCTCATTTGGCTGGGATCGGCGCGCGTGAGCATCGCCGCGGTCTTTTTGATGGCGCTGCCGGGCGTGTATTTTTCGCTGGTCGAGGGCTTGACGCAAGCGGATAGGCCGCTGGAGCAGATGTTCCGCCTGCATGGCGTGCGGGGCTGGCGACTGTTTTGCGCCCATACCTGGCGTGAAGTCCTGCCGTTTGCGCTTTCGTGTGCCCGTGCCGTGATCGGCATGAGCTGGAAGGCCGGCGTGGCAGCGGAGCTCATCGGCATGGCGGTGGGCACCGTGGGCGAGCGCATCTATCAGGCGAAGTTGCTCATCGAGACGGCTGACCTGCTGGCGTGGACCGTGCTAGTCGTTGCCGCCTCGTGGGCATGCGAGCGCGTGCTGGTGTGGTTGCTGTGGGCTTCGGGGCCCGTGGCGTGGCGCGCGGCCGTGCGGGCGCATGGGCGTGGTAATCGCGGGCGTGCGGGGGCTGCGAGCGATGGCGCTGCAACGGAGCTTGCGCTTGCCGTGGGCGATCGTGCGCCCTGGGCGCCGGCGCTGGACGGTCTGGTGCTCAATGTGCCCGTGGGTGGGCGTATCTGTGTGATGGGTGCTTCGGGCATGGGCAAGTCGACGCTGCTTTCGTTGGCAGCGGGGGAGTGCTCGCCGTGCTCGATGGTGTTTCAGGATGCACGCTTGGCCGAGTCCGCCTCGGCGCTGGATAACGTGCTGGTGTGCGCCGATGCGCGTGTGGATGCTTCGAGCGCCGCGGCATTGCTGCGCCTGCTGGTGCCGGGAGTCGATGTGGATGCTCGCGTGGCCGAGCTTTCGGGCGGGCAGCGCCGTCGCGTCGAGATTGCTCGAGCCCTGCTGTGCCCGGGCGGCGCGGTGATTCTTGACGAGCCCTTTACCGGCCTGGATGCCGCCGCGCGCGATGCGACGACCAAGGTCGTGCTCGACCTGCTCGACGGCCGCATGCTGTTGCTTGCCACACACGATGCCGCTGACGCTCGGGCCCTCAATATCTCGGACATCATTACGCTCTAAATACTTACTCAGCAACAAAATGATCCGTTTTTCTCCGTTCCCATGGGGTCGGGTATGGTATTCTATCTGTGGGGTAATACTTAGGAATACCAAGTAATACCAACGCCGTAGAAACAAACTCCAGATGCGGGCCAATCGGGTTGCCTTCACAGCCCGTCGCCCAGCCGCGTGGCCCGCATCTATCCGCACCACCGTCGTTTCAAAAAGGAAGCGCCATGGCAGAACACATGACCCCGGTTGTCGCGAAGGTCTTGCCCGAGGAAAAGGCGGCCTTCGCGGCGGCAACCCAGCTCGTAGGCACCACGCCGTCCAACGCTATCCGCATGTTTATCGCCGCGTTCAATCGCTGCGGCACCTTTCCGTTCGACATTTCGCCCAGCGGGGCCTTTGGCACTGCGCCCGATTCTCATCAACAATGACTGTCCCAAACTGCCGGCACTTGGGGACGTTCCTTATCTGCCGGCAGTTAAGGAACGTCCCTAAGTGCCGGGTTTTGAGGAGGTTGGCATGCTCAATGCGATGGCGTGGTCGCTTGCCTGTTTTGGTGTTGTTGCTGCCGATATTGCCCTGGGCATGGTTTTGTTCTCCGCGCTGGACATCGAGTCGGCGCTGACGGGTTTCCCGATCGACAACCTCGATATTCAATGGTTTCAAGCCGCCGCTCAGACGGCGTCGTTTTTGATGGCGCTGCTGTGGTGGCGCTACCTGTGGCCCCGCTCTTTCATGGCGCGCCGGCAAGGTGAGTGCCCACTCGGCGGGGGAGCAAATGCTGCATGGAAGCGCATCGCCTGCGTTGTCGTGATCGGCCTATCCATGCAGGTGGTCATTAGCTACCTATGCGACGGCGTGCTGTCGCTGCTGCCCGAGGTCGCGGCAGACTATAGCGAGCTCGTCGAGGAAACGGGCATGGGCGATACCGGCCTTCTTGCCGTCCTGACCACGGTGCTCGGCGCGCCGTTTTGCGAGGAACTGCTGGTGCGCGGCATCATCTTTGAGTTTTCGCTGCGTGCGTTTAATCCACAGTGCCGTTCGCTCTGGAAGCGCCGGCGCCGCGCGAACGCGCAGGACGGCGCCATAGTGCCCTGGGCGGCCCCGAGTACCTGGGGCGTCGCCGCGGCAATCGTGCTGCAGGCGGCGGTCTTCGGCTTTATGCACATGAACTGGGTGCAGGGTTGCTATGCGGGCGCCGCCGCCCTCATTTTTGGTTGGGTGCTCGTGACCACCGGAAAGCTCCGCTACACGATCCTGCTGCACTTTGCCTTTAATGCCGGGTCGTATCTCATGACGATGCTCTGGTTTGTGAACACGCCGCTCGACGTGGCGGTCACGGTTGCCATCGCCGGCATCATCCTCGTGGAGGCGATGCGCTCACTGCGCCACGCATGCGAGACGGACATAGCGACGGCACCGCTGCCTTAGTTGCGCCTGCCGCCTCCGTTGGCGCCCTGCCGTCCCTGGGCCGCGCGGTTGCGGCCGGCAGTGTTCTGCGCGCGCGACATGCCGCCGTGACCCTTGCTGCCCTTAGGCTCCTTGCCGGCGCCGCCAGCGCCACCGTGGGCCTTGCCGCCCTTATTGCCGGCGCCATGTCCGCCGCCAGCAGACGTCTCGCCCGGTCGCGGCGGCACGGGACGGATCAGGCAATGCTTGGTGTAGCCGATCAGATCGCGGCGGCCGGCCTTCTCCAGCGCCTCACGTACCAGCTTGTAGTTCTCGGGCTTGCGATACTGGATGAGCGCGCGTTGCATAGCCTTCTCGTGCGGGTCGCGCGCCACGTAGATCGGCTCCATGGTGCGCGGGTCCACGCCGGTGTAGTACATGCAGGTCGACATGGTGGACGGCGTAGGGTAGAAGTCCTGCACCTGCTCGGGCATGTAGCCCATGTCGCGCACGGCCTCGGCAAGGTCCACGGCTTCCTTCATCGTCGAGCCGGGGTGGCTCGAGATCAGATACGGCACCACGTACTGCTTGAGTCCGTACTCGCGGTTCAGGCGCTCAAATTTGCGACAGAACGCATCGTAGACGGCGCGGCTCGGCTTGCCCATCACGGAGAGCACCGCGTCGCTCACATGCTCGGGCGCCACGCGTAGCTGGCCCGAGACATGGTGCTCCAGCAGCTCGCGCAAAAACTCGTCCGAGGCATCGGCCATAGTGTAGTCAAAACGGATGCCGCTGCGGACGAAGACCTTCTTGACGCCCGGCAGCTGGCGTAGGTCGCGCAGCAGCTGCGTGTAGCCGCTCTCGTCGACCACCATGTTCTTGCACACGCTCGGCCATAGGCAGCGCTTGTTCTTGCACACGCCGTGCTTGAGCTGCTTGTCGCAGGCGGGACGGCTAAAGTTGGCCGTCGGTCCGCCTACGTCGTTGATGTAGCCCTTAAACTCGGGATCGCGCGTGAGCAGCTCGGCCTCGCGCATGATCGAGTCGTGGCTGCGCATCTGCAACACGCGGCCCTGGTGGAAGGTGAGGGCGCAAAACGAGCACTCGCCAAAACAGCCGCGGTTGGAGCTGATCGAAAACTTGATCTCGGCAAAGGCCGGCACGCCGCCCGCCGCGTCGTAATCGGGATGCCAATCGCGTGCGTAGGGGAGTTCGGCCACCTCGTCCATCTCGTCGGTGGTGAGTGTCGTCGACGGCGGGTTTTGCACCACATAGACGCTGTTGGGATAGGGCTCTACCAGGCGATGGCCGGTGATGGGGTCCATATTCTGCTGCTGCACGTTAAAGCTGCGCGCGTAGTTGAGCTTGTCGGCGGCAAGATCGTCCCAGCTGGGCAGCAGGTCGTAGTCGTAGACCTCGTCGAGCGAGTTGGTGCGGTAGACGGTGCCGTTGATATAGGTAATCTGGTCGACGGGCAGTCCCGCGTCGAGCGCGTCGGCGATCTCGACAATCGCGTGCTCGCCCATGCCGTAGATGAGGATGTCGGCGCCCGAGTCGAGCAGCACCGAGCGCTTGAGCTTGTCCTGCCAGTAGTCGTAGTGGGCCAGGCGACGCAGGCTTGCCTCGATGCCACCGATAATGATGGGGGCGTCCTTAAACGTCTGGCGGATGAGGTTGCCGTAGACCGTGACGGCGCGATTGGGACGGCGCCCCTCTTCGCCACCGGGGGTATAGGCGTCGGTGTGGCGGCGATGCTTGGTCACCGAATAGTGGTTGACCATAGAGTCCATGTTGCCGGCACTGACGAGAAAGCCTAGGCGCGGCTCGCCGAGCACGGTGATGCTGGCGGGGTCGGTCCAGTCTGGTTGGCAGATGATGCCCACTTTGTAGCCGTGCGCGTCGAGGACGCGGCTGATGATGGCCATGCCAAAGCTGGGATGGTCCACGTAGGCGTCGCCGCAGATGTAGACAAAGTCGCACTGGTCCCAGCCGCGTGCATCCATGTCGGCTCGACTGACGGGGAGGAATTTATCGCGGCCCGGGCGCCAGGGGCGGGCGGGCGCTGCCGGGGTATGAGCGGCGTGGCCGCCCTGGGCCTTGCCGCCACGCTTTTGCTGCTGGCCCTGTTTGCCCTGCTGACTGCGCTGGTTGTTCTGAGCGTGCTGAGGCTTTTTTGCCACGATCCCTCCCGGTGTTTGTATGCTGCACGTAATTGTAACCAGTCTTTTTGGGGCGGGGCTAAAAAGACTGGGGGAGTACATGAGCTGGTGAGTGAGAGCGTCGCTGAGCCAGTCGTTTGTTTCCAGACTGTGTATCTGCGCGTTGGAGAACCCGTCTCGCGCGCACGCCATGTTGTCAATGGGTTACAGTATGAACGGCGGTTATGTTTCCGCCAACGCACGAGAGGGTCGTCAACAAGGAGGATGCACGACGATGCAGCGTGCCAAACAGATATCGGAGTCCATCGAACTGGGCATTATCCTGGCGCTCGCCGGTGGCTTTATGGATGTGTATTCGTACATTGGGCGCGACCATGTTTTCGCCAACGCGCAGACGGGCAACATCCTGCTTGTGGGCGTGAGCATTTCGGAGGGCAATTGGGTGCTGGCGGGACGCTATTTCTTCCCCGTGGTGTCGTTTGCCGTGGGCATTATGCTTGCCGACCTGGTGCACGAGCGGTTTGGCAGCGTGATCCACTGGCGTCAGGTGACGGTGTTCTTTGAAGCCGTCATCTTGCTGGGCGTGAGCTTTATCCCCGGTGGCGGTTACAACCTGCTCGCCAACTGCCTTACCTCGTTTGCCTGCGGCATGCAGGTCGAGAGCTTCCGCAAGATCCACGGTCACGGCATCGCTACGACCATGTGCATCGGCAACTTGCGCAACGCGCTGCAAAACGTGGACGATTACATCATCACCCACAGGCGCGGCTTTTTGGAAAACGGCCTGCTGTACTTTGGCGTGATCTTTACCTTTGTGTTTGGCGCCGTGTTGGGCAACTGGTGTATTGAGCGCATGGGCCTGCACGCCATCGTCGTGGCGAGCTTGCTGCTGTTTGTCGCGTTTGCCATCATGTTCATCGACCGCGAGCGCGACTTGCGCTTACGCTGGAAGGTTGCGGCCGAGGCTTGGAAAGAGGGCTGCCGAAAGTAACCGAATGCGGCAAAGGGGCTGTCCCTTCGCCGCATTATTTTTCATCATCTGTTGAAACGCTTTAAATAGTTTGACGTTCTCACGCGTTTTTTGTTTCAAAAGCGTTAGGATGGGACTCATAGCGTGGGGCGTAATGGATGCCCCGCACACGATGGGAGGCTATCAATGGCTAATCGTTTCGTTCTCAATACCATCTCTTATCATGGTTCCGGCGCCATCAAGGAGATCCCCGGCGAGCTCCAGCGTCGCGGCTACAAGAAGATCTTCGTCTGCTCCGACCCCGATCTGGTCAAGTTTGGCGTTACCGCTAAGGTGACCGACGAGCTCGACGCCGCCGGCATCGCTTGGAGCCTCTACTCCGAGATCAAGCCCAACCCCACGATTCAGAACGTCAAGGACGGCGTCGAGGCCTTCAAGGCCGCCGAGGCTGACGCTATCGTGACCATCGGTGGCGGCTCCTCCATGGACACCGCCAAGGCCATCGGCATCATCATCAACAACCCCGAGTTCGCCGATGTCCGCAGCCTCGAGGGCGTTGCTCCCACTAAGAACCACGCCGTGTTCACCATCGCCGTGCCGACGACCGCCGGTACCGCTGCCGAGGTGACCATCAACTACGTCATCACCGACCCCGAGAAGGTCCGCAAGTTCGTGTGCGTCGACACCAACGACGCCCCCGAGGTCGCCGTCGTCGACCCCGACATGATGGCTTCCATGCCCGCCGGCCTGACCGCCTCCACCGGCATGGACGCTCTGACCCACGCCATCGAGGGCTATACCACCAAGGGCGCTTGGGAGCTCTCCGACATGTTCCACTTTGAGGCCATCAAGCTGATCAGCGAGAACCTACGCGACTCCGTTGCCGAGGCCAAGTCCGGCCAGCCCGGCTCCGGCCGCGAGGGCATGGCCCTTGGCCAGTATGTCGCCGGCATGGGCTTCTCCAATGTTGGCCTGGGCATCGACCACGCCATGGCTCACACCCTGTCCGCTCACTACGACACCCCGCACGGCGTCGCTTGCGCCATGCTGCTGCCGATCGCCATGGAGTTCAACAAGCCGGTTTGCGCCGAGCGTCTGGCCAAGGTTGCCGTCGCCATGGGCGTTGACACCACGGGCATGAGCACCGACGAGGCTGCCGACGCCGCTATCGCCGCCGTCAAGCAGCTTTCCGCCGACGTGAATATCCCGCACGTCTGCGAGGCCATGAAGGCTGACGAGATCGAGGTCCTGGCCAAGGACGCCATGGCCGACGCTTGTTTCCCGGGTAACCCGCGCGAGGCGACGCTCGACGACGTCATCGAGCTCTTCAAGAAGATCTGCCCGGTTGCCTAACCCAGTTTGGTGGTCCTTCGCCCGTAGGCGTATGGTCTTTTGACTTGCCGCTGGCCCCGCCGTGCTACGCATGGCGGGGCTTTTTGTGCTGCGTCGATGCCCTGAGACGGGCAAAACCAAGGTGTACTGCCCGCTACGGATAGGTGGTGCACTTCCCAGCGTGCATTTTTGGGAGTATTCAGCAAGCTCTTAAAAATGCATAACGTTTTGAATGGCCCGTAGTGGCCCGCAGGCGCCCATCGACAGCCATTGCGGGTGGGCTATCGATGAGTGGAGGGGGTTGTTACTGAGTTTCTGCTTTGCGACGACCCGCAACACTGCTGTAACCGCGTCGTTTTGTCGTTCGCGATGGGGTCGTTGGGGCCCACGATGCTGAATACTCCGTTTTTTGCACGGCCCAAGGTGGGGTACCCTGAGACGAAGCAAAAAGATTCCTCATTTCTATGCAGATACCGATAGGATTTATGCAAGATTGGGATCGTAAGCCGTGCTCGTGCGCAAAATCGGCGCGAGGACGTCTGGAGGTGGCTCGGCTCCCAGAGCCTTGCGCGTGCAGAACGGTTAAAATCGGGACTCGGTCTTAGTTTTGCTTGGAAGGATGCACATGGCTTCTGTAATCGATGCTTCTCTAGAGGAGACGCTCTCCTATATCGCGGGACAGCTTAAGACGCTGACTTCTATTGCTTCGCCGACGGGCTATACCCGTGCGGCGACTGATTATCTGATGGAGACGCTGCGCGATATGGGGTTTGGGCCTGAGCGTTCTAATAAGGGTAACGTGCTCGTTGAACTTGGTGGCGAGGGTGAGCCGCTCGTACTGGCGAGCCATGTCGATACCCTGGGCGCCATGGTGCGCTCCATTAAGGACAATGGCCGCCTGCGTCCCACGACGCTTGGTGGGCACCAGTGGTCTACGGCCGATGGCGAGAACTGCACTGTCTACACGCGTGACGGCAATGTGTACACGGGCGTGGTTCTCAATACCGAGCCTTCGGCGCACGTTGCCGACGAGCCGGTCAAGACCGTCGAGAAGAACATGGAGATCCTGCTCGACGAGAACGTCGACAGCAAGGACGATGTGCTCGAGCTGGGTATTCAGACCGGCGACATCATCGCTATGGATCCGCGTACCACGGTGACGGAGAGCGGCTACATTAAGAGCCGCTTCCTGGATGACAAGCTTTCGGCCGCCATTTTGCTGGGCTTGGCGCGTGCCGTCGCCGCTGGTGAGGTGACGCTTTCGCGTAAGGTTTCGCTGCTCTTTACCGTGTACGAGGAGGTGGGCCACGGCGGCGCCTTCGTGCCGGCCGACACGCGCGAGATGATCAGCGTTGACATGGGCTGCGTGGGCGACGACCTAGGCTGCACCGAGCACATGGTGTCGATCTGCGCCAAGGATTCGGGCGGTCCGTACAACTACGACCTGGTGACCACGCTGTCCAATATCGCGCGCGAGCTTGAGCTCGATTACGCTATCGACGTGTACCCGCATTACGGCTCGGACGTTGAGGCCACGCTTTCCGCCGGCTACGACATCCGTCACGGCCTGATCGGCCCCGGCGTGTACGCGAGCCACAACTACGAGCGCAGCCACATGGACGGCGTGCGCAACACCTACGAGCTCGTCCGCGCCTACGTACAGCGCTAACGATGCAGCGGCCTCGGCTGATACGGCAGTACCGACCGAGGCCGTCCTCTCTAAGTCGCGGTGAAATAGGGACTGTTTGGCGGTTTTAAACGCTTAAACAGTCCCTATTTCACCGCAATTTATGAAGGGGATGGGGCTACTTAAGTGCGCCGGTCACCGTGCCGCCGCCGAGGACGATGTCGCCGTGGTAGACTACAACGGCCTGGCCGGGGGCGATGGCTCGCTGCGGCTCGTCAAAAGTCAGCAGCATTTGCCCGTCTTCGCCGCGCGTAAGGGTCGCTGCTTGGTCTTTCTGACGGTAACGGTACTTGGCGCCCACGCGAATGCCGCCGGCATCGAGTTCTGCCTCCATGCGGTCGGCAGGGGCGCTCCAGATCCAGTCGTCGGCCGTGAGTGCTGTGGCCGTTAGGTCCTCGGCCTCGCCCAGATGCACGGTGTTGTTGGCGGCATCGACGCCCGTCACATACACGGGATGCGCCATCGCGACGCCCAAGCCCTTGCGCTGGCCGATGGTATAGCGCAACGCGCCGTTATGGCGTCCGACCACGCTGCCGTCGCGCCACACAATGTCGCCCGGTGCAGCGGGATGTCCGCAGCGGCGCTCGATATAGCCCGCGTAGTCGCCGTCTGGAATAAAGCAGATGTCCTCGCTTTCGGCCTTTTGGGCGTTGGTAAAGCCCTGCTCGGCGGCTATGCGGCGCACGTTGCGCTCTTTGTCTAGGCCCGCCAGCGGAAAGATCGTGTGCGCCAGGCGCTCCTGCGTAAGCGAATACAAAAAGTAGCTCTGGTCCTTTTTGGAATCTTCGCCGCGATGTAGCTGCCAGGTGCCGTCTGCCGCCTGGCTTGTTTTGGCGTAATGTCCCGTTGCGATGTAGTCGCAGCCCATGTCCAGCGCCGCATCGAGCAGCGCGCCAAACTTAATGTGGCGGTTGCAGATAATGCACGGGTTGGGCGTCAGTCCCTCCTGGTAGGCGTTCACAAAGCGCTCGATAACGTTGCGGTCGAACGTCTGCTGCAGGTCGAGCACATGATGGGGGATCCCCAGACGCTCGGCGACGGCCTTTGCGTCGGCGATGTCGCGGTCGACCTTACTCATGCCCGTGATGGGATCGGGTGCGGGGCAGGTGAGGCGCATGGTGGCGCCGACGCATTCGTAGCCCTGGCTTTTGAGCAGGTACGCGGTCACGCTGGAATCGACGCCGCCGCTCATGGCGACGAGCACGCGCTTGTTGTGCATGGGGAGGTTCTCCTTGGTGGCATGTGGCCAAAAAAGAAAAGCGGCGCGGGAGGCTGGTTCCGCGCCGCAGACATTGTAGCAAGTTCGGACGTCTCGTGGGACACCCTAACGAGATGAGCTCAGGCCGCCAGAAGAGAGGGTAGACCGGCGTGCCTTGGGCCTATCGACAAGTGACGGGCCCTTAGTCCTGGAACAGTGCCGTGGACAGGTAGCGCTCGCCGGTGTCGGCAAGCAGGGCCACGATGGTCTTACCCTCGTTCTCGGGACGCTTGGCCAGTTGCAGTGCGGCCCACACGGCGGCACCGGACGAAATGCCCACGAGCACGCCCTCCTTGTGGCCCACGGCGCGGCCGGTGGCAAAGGCGTCGTCGTTCTCGACGGGGATGATCTCGTCGTAGACCTGGGTGTCGAGGACGTCGGGCACAAAGCCGGCGCCGATGCCCTGGATCTTGTGCGGACCAGCCTGGCCCTTAGAGAGCACCGGGGAGGTGGCGGGCTCGACGGCGACGACCTTAATCTCGGGGTTCTGCTCCTTGAGGAACTCGCCCACGCCGGTCACGGTACCACCGGTGCCAACGCCGGCGACGAAGATGTCGACCTGACCGTCGGTGTCGTCCCAGATCTCGGGGCCGGTCGTGGTCTTGTGAATGGCCGGGTTGGCGGGATTCACAAACTGGCCGGCGATGATGCTGTTGGGAGTCTCCTTCTGCAGCTCCTCGGCCTTGGCGATAGCGCCCTTCATGCCTTTGGAGCCGTCGGTGAGCACGAGCTGCGCACCGTATGCCTGCATCAGCTTGCGGCGCTCGACGGACATGGTCTCGGGCATGGTGATGATCACCTTGTAGCCGCGAGCCGCCGCCACCGAGGCGATGCCGACGCCGGTGTTGCCGCTCGTGGGCTCGATGATGGTGTAGTCGCCGCCGCGCACGAGCTTGCCTGCCTTCTCGGCCTCGTCAATCATGTTCTTGGCGACGCGGTCTTTAACGGATCCGGCGGGGTTGAAGTATTCCAGTTTGACGAGCACGCGAGCCTTGAGGTCCTCGTCGCCCTCAAAGTGGGTGAGCTCCAGAAGCGGGGTGTGGCCGATAAGCTGATCGATGGACGTGTAAACCTTGCTCATGGTGAACCTCCAAAGTGTTCAAATGACTGGATACCGTGTGGTTTTACGGTGTGTGTAGCAGCGAAACCCACAAACCTTATGGGTTGTTCGTTTTGCTGTTGGCAAGCATAGTAGACAGTAAAGCCTAGTAACGCAATAGGAAATAGAAGATTATTACGAGTCGATTAACCATCTTGACCGGAACGGGTATTTTCAAAACCAATATTTCGGCTAGAATTTCTACGGACTAAATGACCGAAAGGCAGCACTATACATGTTGGTTTCTACTAAGGGCAGATATGCCCTGCGCGTTATGGTCGATCTGGCCGAGCACCAGGCAGCCGGTCGCATCCCACTCAAAGAGATCGCGGCGCGACAGGGGATTTCCGAGAAATATCTCGAGAACATTTTGGCTACGCTCGTGCGCGCCAACATGCTCTCGGGCATGCGCGGCAAGGGCGGCGGCTATGTGCTCACGCGCCCGCCCGAGCAATACACGGTGGGCGAGATCTTGCGCCTGACCGAGGGCAGTCTGGCGCCGGTCGCCTGCCTGGATGGCGACTGCAAGGGCTGCTCGCGTTCGGATGAGTGCCCCACGCTCGACGTGTGGAAGAACCTGGACAAGCTCATCAACGACTACCTCGACGGTGTGACGCTCGATCAACTTGTCGCTCCCAACCATGGCTACGACTACGTCATCTAACCCACACCTGCATTTGGGGACGGGGTGGAAATGGTAGATTTTCTCGCCCTTTGAGACTTGGCAAATAAGAAGGCCGCCCATTTTTGCGATGGGCGGCCTTCGTTTTGGGCTGTTGAGACGGACACGGCCGGAATGGCCGTTTTAGTCCTCGGCGATGCTGTCGAGGATGCTGCGCGTGATGGACACCAGGATGCTGCCCATAAAGGCCGATCCAAAGCTGGCGATGGAGATGCCGACGCCCAGCAGGTTGACCGACAGGTAACTCGCGAGCTCAAGCATAAAGCTGTTGACTACGAGCTGAAAAACACCAAGCGTAATAATAGTGAGCGGCAGTGAGATGACGGTCAGGAACGGCTTGACGAGCGAATCGACAATGTTCAGGAACAGTCCCACAAAGGCAAAGCAGACCCAGGTCTCGGCAAAGCCGAAGGGTTGGATACCGGGGACGAGGAACGTGGCGATCGCGATGGCGATCGAGGTGAAGAGCCAGTTAAGCATAAAGCGCATGGCGTGAATCCTTTCTTGCGCCGGGGTTGCTGGCGTCGCGTGAAGCGGCTTGCGGCGGCGACCTGGATGGTTGCGCGGGCGCGCCGCGGTGTTTGGGCGCCCATTGTCTCAAATATTCGTGGAGCTTACGTGCGCATACGGTTTCTAAACGGCGTTCGTCCTGAAAAACGCGCCGCTGGCAGAGAGTCTTGTCGCTTTAGTTTGGTGGTGTGCTACACTGCTACGGGCAAAAGCCACAGGCGTTGCCCTATTGCATAGAACGGGTGAACGATGCCCGATGTCAGTATCAACTTCGATGCCTTTTGGCGGGTTTGGCGGTGATCGATGAATATCGAGAACATGTTTGACAAGCCTGATGTCAAGCAGCTGGTCCACGCATTTAGCCTTTTGGACGACGAGAAGGATATCCAAGCGTTTTTGACCGATATCTGCACGCCGCGCGAGATTTGCGACCTTTCTCAGCGTTTGCAGGTTGCGCGCTATTTGGACGAGGGCGAGCCTTATGTTGAGGTTCAGGCCCGTACCGGCGCTTCGTCCACCACGGTGAGCCGCGTTTCAAAGGCGCTGAACGGCGAGTACGGTGGCTACCGCAAGATCCTCATTAAGTTGGAGGATGGCGAGTAGGCCAGCGACAACATTGAATTACGAAGAACCGTCCCTCCGGGGGCGGTTTTTATATGCCTGCAATCGGCTGGTGCGTTGGGTTCAGGTTGCTTTGTACCAAAAGATGGAACTGCGGTGGCAATGTGTCCGCTTGGGCGGGTAGGATGGATGCATTGATTATTGCGAACGGTTTGAGCGGAGGACCATGCCTGTTCGAATCTATACCACCAATGCCGGCACGGATTTGAGCGATGCCGAGTCGGCGCTGCTTGCCGACCTTATTGCCCGTCACGGGCGTGCCGTGTTGCTGGCACCAACGTTTGCCGAGCTCGATCTGTGCCGTCATGATGCGGCGGAAGCCGGCATTTCGCTGGGTATCGACTACAAGACACCCGCATCGTGGCTTCGCTCGCTTTGGGAGCTTTTGGGCGACGGGCGCGGTTTCGTCGACAACCTGCAACGTCAGATGCTGTTTTCGGATATGATTGCCCGCCGCGACGATGCCGACCTGCAGCCGCTTTCGCGTAGCCAGGGCACGGTGCGCATGCTCGCGCGCATGGCCCGCGATGTGCTGCCGGGTGTGGCGGGGACGGGTGCCGAGCGATGCGGTGGCAACAATTGCCAGCCTGAGCCAAAAAGCGATGCTGAGGCTCGCGTGTTCGAGCTTTTGCGCGCCTACGCGAGCGGCTTGGACCGTCGAGACATGGTCGAGCCCTGCGAGGCAGCTGACATTATGGCCGGCGCTTTGACCGACAGCCTGCCGGCGTGCACCCGCGCCGTTTGCGTGCGCGGCGTCACGTCATTTACGTATAGCCTGCTCGAGCTGCTGTCCGCCGTGGCAAACAACGGGGGAGAGGTTGTCGTGCTGCTCGCCCGCGAGCAAGCGGCGATGCGTGAGGAGCTGGCCACGGCCCTTGATGCCCGCGGTGTGCTGTTTGAGGTTGCACCGCTGGACGAGGATGCTGGCGCTCCCGCGACTGCTCCAAAGTCCGTCGTACGTCCTGCCTTTGTGGAAGTCGCCGGCCCCCATGCTCGTGCCCGTGTCTATGCGGACGTCATCGATAAGATGGTGAAAGCGCACAAGGAGTCCAATGTCAACGATGCCGCCTCCGCGCCCGCCGATCCCGTGCGCGTGCTCGTTGTTTCTGCCCGGGCACCCCAGCTGTTCGGTGAGCTCGCCGCTCGTTTGGCGGCGCGCCACGTTGCTGCCGAGACGACCGAGTTCACGGCGTTTTCTCAATCCATTGTGGGCAGGCAGTTCACGGCGCTCGCCAACCTGATCGAGCGTATGAAGGCCGCCGACGAAGGGGCAGCTTCTAAGACTGAGTGGTGGCCCGCTCCGGAGCTTACCGACTGGATTTACAGCCCGCTTTCGGGTGCCGACGCCGCCAGCGCGCGCACGTTCGACAAGAATATGCGTCTCTCGCGCAGCAAGACTACCGCGGGCGTCAAGAGCTTGCTGCAGAGCGTGCAGGGCCAGATCAGGGGCGCGCGTAAAGCGGCGAGTGACGAGAACTGGTTTAAGAACGTGCCGTGCGTGGTCTCGGACGTGTTCCAGGCGCTGTGGCGTGACAAGCCCGTGACGGCGCTTAAGGCCATGCTTGCCGTTGCCGAGGCGTTGCCCGATCGCGCTCTAGGCGGCCTTGACGGCCAGGCCCGTCGCCAGGCAGAGACGGCTTTGCTGCGCCATGCCATCGACATCCTTATGAACGATGCTCGCGCGCTCGACGTGTCGCAGGCCGCGACCGTGCCGGTTCTCGACGGCGTTCGAACCAAGGTGGACAAGCGCAGTACCGCCTACGATTACGAGACCTATGAGGTCGATCGCACACCACGAGCACAAGTGCGCTTCGCGTCGCTTGCCGATGCGTCGGTTCTTCGCCCTGGCAGCTACGATGCCGTGCTGTTTGCCGATGTCGACCTGGACAGCTATCCGCTTTCGCACGAAGAGGGCCCGCTTGCCACGTTGACAGCCGAGCTGCGCCGCGACGGCGTGTCTTTGGAGCCCGCTGCCCTGCTGCGCGTGCGCTTTGGCCGTGCGATGCAGGCGGCGAGCGGTCCGGTCGCGCTCGCCCGTGTGACGCACGATCGCCAGGCACGCGAGTGCTACCCGGCAGCCGTATGGACCGAGCTGTGGGCACATGCCGAGGCCGCTGGCGCTGCCAAGCCCATGCGCGTGGGCGAGGGCGATATCATCGCCGACTTTGATCCCGCTGCAGGCGAAGGTCTTAGGCGCGAGCGCGTGACCTGCGATGCTCCTCAGCATCTGAGCGATGAAGCCATTCCGTATCTGGTCCTGCGCCGTCGCGATGGCGAGGGTGAGGACGCGCCGCTCGTGCCGCGCCTGACGTCTGCCTCGCAGATCGAGGCCTATTCGACCTGCCCGCTATGCTGGTTCGTCTCGTACCGCGTGAAGCCCCAGTCGATCGACGCAGGCTTTGGCAATATGGAGAAGGGCAACTTTGTCCACGACGTGCTGGAACACCTGCACGCCCGTCTGCCCCAGGAGGGCATGGAGCGCGTGACGCCCGAGAACCTGCCACGTGCTCAGGAGCTGCTGCGCGAGGTCTTTGACGAGACCTTGGCCGAGCATGCCTCCAAGCGTGGCAACGAGGGCCCGCTGGTGCCGCTCTCTGCGGTGGAGGAGCGCCAGGTGGCCGAGATCTTGCCGCAGCTGGAGGGTGTGCTTGCCTACGAGTCCGAGGCACTTGCCCCCTTTGCCCCGCGCTACCTGGAGTTCGCCTTCAACGAGCTCAAGGTCGAGTATGCCGGTTGGCCGCTTGGCGGGCGCATCGATCGCGTGGACGTGGACGCCGAGAATCGTGCCGTGGTGATCGACTACAAGCATCGCACGGGCGTTGAGGAGTTTAAGCTCGCCGACCCTACGGTGCGCGACGAGGAATCGGGCACGGCGCCCATCGACGATCCACGCTGGTTGCCACCACATACCCAAACGCTCATCTACGCCCAGGCCATGCGCCGGGCGCTGGATTTGGACACCCGCGCGGCGCTCTACTTTTCGACCAAGGGTGGCAAGCCGGCGTTGCGCGGTGCTGCGAGCGCCGAGCTGCTCGAGGAAGAGCGCGGCGACGGTCGCATCCCGGGCCTTAAGAAAGGTTTCCCCGGCGAGGGTGGCAGCATGGACTTCGACGCCCTGCTCGATCGCGTTGAGACTGGCATCGCCGAGCGCCTGCGCGAGCTCGAGGCAGGCAACGTTGCCGCCATCGACCCGACGTCGGCTCAGGCCGCGCATGCGCGCTGCTCGTATAACCACGAAGGAACGTTTGTAAGGAGGGACGTGTAGACCATGGATCTTTCGACTTTGATGCCGCAACAGCTGCAGATTGTCAAAACGCTCGACCGTCCGCTGTTTGTCTCGGCGGGCGCCGGTTCGGGCAAGACCTTTACCCTCACGCGCCGCATCGTCTACGCGCTCTCGCCCGAATCAGGTCCGTTCGTTGAGCATCTGGACCAGGTGCTCGCCATTACCTTTACCAAAGATGCCGCGGCCGAGATTCGCGACCGCGTGCGCCGTGCGCTTATCGACGAGGGCATGGACGAGGAAGCACTGACCGTCGACGACGCGTGGATCTCGACCATTCACGGCATGTGCTCGCGTATCCTGCGCGCGCATGCGCTGGAGCTGGGTATCGACCCCGAGTTCACGGTGCTCACCGATACCGACGAACTTATGGACCAAGCTGTTGAGCATGTGTTGGCCCGCGCGACGGCGCCCGATGCCGCCCCCGAGCTCGCGGCATCGCTCAAGGCCCTCTATGCCTGGTATCCCATGGCGGGCGAGGGCGGCCCCTTTGGCACCGGCACGACCATCAAGGGCCTGGTGCGCGACCTGCTGGAGCTGTCGAGCCAGTTGCCGGGCGGTATGGACGACGTGTGCGTGGCGCGCGGCCAGGCCGATACCTCGGCACTTGCCGATGCCTATCGTGCGGCGCTGGGCGCAAGCAAGGCCGCGACCGAGAAGGCGCAGACGGCGCTCGATGCCATCGACGCGTTCGAGGCGAGCGGCAAGACCATGGCCGATGCGGCGCGACTCATGATGTCGTGCACCATGCCGCGCGCGAGCAAGGCGTTCCCCAAGGAGCAGGTCGAGCTGCTCAAGGCGGAGGCTGCCGATGCATTTATCAATATCGTGCTTGCCTGCGGTGGCCCGGCGCTCGATGCGCTGGTGGGCTTGGCCCGCTCTGTAGAGGCTGAGTACCGCGCGCTGAAGGCTGCCCAGTCTGCCCTCGACAACAACGACCTGCTGCGCATGGCCTACGAGGCCCTGCGCGATTACCCGGCCATCCGAGTGGCATACGAGAGCCGCTTTAAGATGGTCATGATCGACGAGTTCCAGGATACCGACCAGATGCAGGTCGATCTGATCTGCTACCTGACGGGTGCGGGGGAGCGCGCGCTGTGCACCGTGGGCGATGCACAGCAGTCGATCTATCGCTTCCGCGGCGCCGAGGTCGAGGTGTTCCGTCGCCAGGAGCGCAAGGTAGGCGCTTCGGGCGCGGCGGCAGCTGCCAGCACCCCGGGCGCCGTCCTCGCTTCGTCCGAGGTGTCGGCCTCGTCCGGGGCACCGGCCGGTGAACTCGTCAAGCTCGTGCGCAACTTCCGCAGCCATGACGAGGTGCTGCGTTACGTGGCGCGCGTCTTCGATGGCGATGACGGCGGCCTGATGCAGGGCTTTTTGGATCTTGAGGCGAGCGACGGCCGCAAGGACACGCTGGTGGCAGACGCCTCGCGTCGCCAGGCCCTCTTTGTTGCCGGCGGCAGTACGCAGGAGCGCACACAGGCCAAGGCCCGTGCGATCGCCGAGCGCTTCCGCGCGCTTGCCGATGCCGGCCAGCCCCAGGGCGGCATGGTGCTGCTGCTGGGCCGCATGACCAACGCCGACGTCTACGCCCAGGCCTTCCGCGACCAGGGGCTCGACTGCGTCATCGCGGGCGGCTCGGTCTTTGCCCAAGCAGCCGAGGTGCAGACGGTGCGCGCCCTGGTTTGTGCGCTCGCCAATCCGGCCGATACGGCGCAGGGCCTTATGCCGCTGCTCGCCTCGCCGATGTTTGCACTCGGCGCCCAGGAGTTCCTGGCGCTGGCGACCAAACTCGACGATCAGACGGGCGAGACGTCGCGCCGCAACATCGATGCGGGCATCATGAGCGATTCCGATGTGCCGGGTTTGCAAGACTTGCCGCTCGTGACGCGCGCCCGCGAGGTGCTGCGGTATGCGCTTCGTCGCGTTGGCCGCGATTCGTTCGCCGCCATCGCGCGCGACGTGGTCAACGCCTCCGGCTGGTTTGTACGTCTGGCACAGCGTGGTCCCGAGGGCAAGGCCATTGCCGCCAACGTGCTCAAGGCGCTCGATGCCGTGGCCGAGGCGGAGGCCGAGTTCGGCAACTCGCCGCGTTCCATCGCGCTGGCCTTCGACCGCTTCTTGGCGGGCAAGGAAGCCCCGGGTGCCCTCAACGAGGGGGGCGACGGCGCGGTGCGCATCATGACGGTGCATGCCTCCAAGGGTCTGGAATATCCGGTCGTGGCGGTCGCCGAGTGCTTTGGCGTGCGTAAGTCCTCGGGTGCGGCACAGATGGGTCGCGTCGAGGGCGGAGCACAGGTCGTGGCACTGCCGGCACGTTTCGACGGCGTTAAGCTCGCCGACGGTACCTTTGTGAAGGGCGACGACGTCAAAAAGCAGTTTGAGCATGCGTTTAAGGGCAAGGGCACGTCGCTGTGGCTGCCGCCGGAGCTCATGGAGGACGTCTGTGCGACGGGCTCTCCCGCCGAGGCATTTGCCCGCCTGCGCAACGACGACCTGCGGCTTTCGCTCGAGGAGCGGGCCCGCTTGCTCTACGTTGCCATGACGCGTGCGCGCGAGCTGGTGATCTTGGCGATGGATGCTGGCGTGAGCCGTGGCAAGGTGACGGCGCCGACCTTCGATGTCGAGACCGATCTGACCTACGACGTGCTGCGCCGTATTTTGCCGACCGACGCTCTGGACATGCCGCAGCTCGATGCCGACCGCCTGGTGTTCGACAACTCCCAGCCGGGCGACTACGAGCTCATTTCGCTTTCGGACTTTACCTTTGGCGAGCAGGCGTTTGAGGCCAACGCTTCGCTGGATGCCGAGGGCAGGCTTGTTCGTGGCGATGCCGATGCCGCCGATAATGCTGCGCGCTCAACCGTCCCCGGTCCTGCCGACCCCAAGCCCGATTCGTTTGAGCTTGTGTATTCCCAGGCAGTGGGCGTGCGCATGGGCATCTGTCCGTATCCGATGCGTGATTCGTATAGCTACTCGTCAATCGCCGCGGCGCTCCATGCCGAGACGGAAGATCGTGCCGCCGAGGCACACGTGCCCATGGACGAGGCCGGCGATGATGCGGAGTCGGATGGCTCGGAGATGACGGATGCAGACGTGGCTGCCGTTGAGCCCGCCGGCAACCCCATGGCGCTGGGCTCGGCGTTCCATGCCGCCTGCCAGTGGCTGATCGAGATGGGTGCCGATGCGCTGCCCGCTGAGCGTGCCGATGCGCTGGCGCGCCTGTGGTGCCTGACGCCGGAGCAGCGTGAGCGCTTCGACGTTGCCCTGGACCGCTGGCTCAAGTCGGCTGTTCGTGCCGACTTGCTCGCGTGGCCGTGCGTTCGCGCCGAGGTGCCGTTCTTTTCACTGGGCTGCGAGGACGAGGACATCGCTCGCTACGGTGCTTATGCCGAGGGCGCCATCGACGCTTTGGCGACGAACCCGGCGGATTCGTCATGTGCGCTGGTCATCGACTACAAGACGGGCGGCGCGCCGGACGAGACGCCGGAACAGCTGCAGGAGAAGCACGCCCTGCAGGCGCGCGTCTACGCCGACGTTCTGCGCAGGGCGGGCTTTGAGGCTGTGACCGTCAAGTTCGTTCGCGTGGAGCAGGCCGATCCGACTCTCTTCGTCAATCCCGCCGAGCCCCAAGTAGTCACCTACAATCTCTAGCCCTCAGATAGCTTGCGGTGGAATAGTTCCTGTATTGCGGCCCAGATGGCCCAAGCGGGAACTATTTCACCGCAACTCAAGAGGAGCCGTGTGGGTTTGGCTAGGTTCGGGTGCTGTCCGTGCCGTGGGGTAAAATCGTTCAGTCAGAACACGAACCCGCATCGGAGCTCATCACATGGCATTCGTCCATCTGCACAACCACACTGTCTTTTCCATGCTCGACGGCGCAACCCGTATCCAGGATATGGTCAACCGTGCCGTTGAGCTGGGCATGCCCGCCGTGGCCATTACCGACCACGGCTACATGTATGGCGTGCCCGACCTGGCGCTGGCCTGCGACGCCGTCAACCACAACACGCCCGAGTACAAAACCTGGAGCCACGACAAGGCCTTCCTGGAAAAGGACCGCCGCGACGAGCTGGTGGAGCCCGATCCCGAGGAAAACCCGCGCGAGCATGCCCAGTATGTGAAGGACATGGCCATGTGGGACGAGAAGGGCAACATCGACGAGCTCAAGCCGCCCCTGGTCATCAAGCCCATCTTTGGCTGCGAGGTCTACTTTACGCCGGACGAGACCCTTGCTCGCGACCACAAGCCCGAGCTCTACCACATGATCCTTCTGGCCAAGGACCAGGAGGGCTACGTCAACCTGATGCAGACGGTTTCCGAGGCCGCCGTGCAGGGCTTTTACTACAAGCCGCGCGTGACGCTCGACAACCTGCGCCGCCACGCCAAGGGCATGATCTGCACGAGCGCCTGCATCGCGGGCATCATCCCCAAGTACATCGACCGCGGTGACATGGAGGGCGCCATCAAGTGGGCCGAGACCTTCCGTGACACCTTCGAGCCCGGCGACTTCTACATCGAGATCCAGGAACACGGCATCACCACCGACAACGGCCTGACCGACGAGCAGATGGACCGCACGCTCATCGACATCGCCAAGCAGGTGGGCGTCAAGGTCATCGCCACCAACGACTTCCACTACCTGCGCCGCGAGGACGCGCCCGTGCAGGACGTCATCATGTGCATTGGCATGAACGCCAAGGTCGACGACCCTAACCGCATGCGCATGACCGGCTCGGAGTTTTACATGAAGACCGAGGAGGAGATGCGGGCGATGTTCCCGTATTGCTCCGAGGCCTGCGACAACACGCTCGAGATCGCCGACAAGTGCTACGTTGAGCTGGACTGGGACTCCATCATCCTGCCGCGCTTCCCGTTGCTCGATCCCGGCGAGACGCACGAGAGCCAGTTCCGCCGCGAGTGCGAGAAGGGCCTGCGCCAGCACTACGGTGACGACTGGGCCACGCGCGAGATCGGCGGCGTCAACATCAAAGAGCGCTTTGAGTACGAATACAAGGTCATCTGCGACAAGGGCTTTGCCGCCTACTTTTTGATCGTTGCCGAGTACGTGCAATGGGCCAAGGACAACGGCATCGGCGTCGGCCCCGGCCGTGGCTCGGCCGCCGGCGCTATCGTCGCCTACGCCATGAACATCACCGCGTTCGACCCGCTCGAGAACGGCCTGATGTTCGAGAGGTTCCTGTCCCCGCAGCGTACCGAGATGCCCGATATCGATATGGACTTCGACGATGAGCGGCGCCTCGAGGTCGTGGAGCACGTTCGCCAGCTCTACGGCCCCGAGAAGGTTACCCACGTCATCACCTACTCGACCATTAAGGCCAAGCAGGCCATCAACGACGCCGCGCGCGTTCTGGACTACCCGGTCTACATGGGCCAGCGCCTGTCCAAGATGGTCTCGAGCGACCCCAAGGTCAAGCTCAAGCAGGTGCTCGAAAAGCAACCCGGCAAAGAGGATCTGTTTAACCCCGACTTTGCCGAGGCCTATAAAAAGGACGACGACGCCCGCCGCATCATCGACACGGCGCTCTCGATCGAGGGCCTTACCCGTGGCGAGGGCGTGCACGCGTGCGCCGTTCTGATTTGCCGCGACCCCGTCAACGAGCACGTGCCCACCAAGCTCGATACCAAGGGCGGCGTCGAGATTACCCAGTACGAGGGCCATACCGTTGCCGACATGGGCCTGCTCAAGATGGACTTCCTGGGTCTGCGTACGCTGACGGTTATCTCCAAGGCCAAGGCCAACATCAAAAAGAACTTCGGCATCGACATCAAAGAGGAAGAGATTCCCTTTGACGACCCCGAGATCTTTAAGCTCATGGGCTCCGGCCACACCGCCGGCGTCTTCCAGGTCGAGTCCGCCGGCATGACGGCCACGATCAAGAACATGAAGCCCACCGAGTACAAGCACGTCGTGGCATTGATCGCTCTGTACCGCCCGGGACCGCTGGGCGCCGGCATGGTTTCGTCCTATATCAACCGTATGAACGGCAAGGAACCGGCTGTCTCCTACGACGACCGTCTGGACGACATCCTGGGCGAAACCTACGGCACCATGGTCTATCAGGAGCAGGTTATGCTCATCTCCGTCGAGATGTGCGGCTTCTCCAAGGGCGAATCGGACTCGCGTATCCGTAAGCCCGTGGCTAAGAAAAAGATCAAGCTGCTCACGTCGACGGTGCTCCACTGGGAGGATGGCTCGGACGAGACCACCTACGACCACTGGATGAACGGCGCTATCAAGAACAACTACACGCGCGAGGTCGCCCAGAAGATTTGGGACGATGTTCTTGAGTTCGCGTCCTACGCCTTTAACAAGTCGCACTCCGCCGGCTACGCCATCCTGGTTATGCAGACGGCGTGGCTCAAGGCGCACTATCCGCACGAGTACATGGCGGCCGTTCTGACGTCCTATACGGGCAAGACCGACAAGATCGTTCACTACGTCTCGGCGTGCCGTCACGACGGCATCCCCGTGCTGTCGCCAGATGTCAACGAGTCCGGTACTGAGTTCACGGCTACCAAGGAGGGCGTGCGCTTTGGTCTGGCCGGCATCCGCGGCGTGGGCACCGGCGTGGCGCAGGCGATTATCGCCGAGCGCGAGGCGGGCGGTCCGTTTAAGACGCTGCACGACTTTGTCGAGCGCGTGGACTCGAGCCAGGCCAACCGCCGTGTGATCGAATCGCTCATCAAGGCAGGCGCCTTCGACTCCACGGGGTATCCGCGTCGCCAGATGATGCACTTTGTGGATAAGAACAACCCTGAGAACATCATCGATGCCGCGGTGAAGCGCCAGAAGGATCGTGCGAGCGGCCAGACGTCGTTCTTCGACATGTTTGGTGATGTTGAGGGCTCGGGCTTTGAGGTGAGCGTGCCCGATCCGGATGGCCAGGAGTGGGACCGCCACCTTAAGTTGAGCCAGGAGAAGGAGGTTCTGGGCATCTATGTCTCGGACCACCCGCTGCGCCCGTTTGAGTATGCGCTGGCCAAGGCACGCGACTTCTCGTTCTCGCAGATCGACACTGGCTACGAAGTTCAGAATCCTACGGGCGGTACCATCAACCAGGAGATTCCCGAGGGCAAGGCGCTGTGGTGGGCCGGCATGGTCTCGAGCGTGTCCAAGCGCGTGACCAAAAACGGCGACCCCATGGGCATCGTGCAGCTCGAAGACATGGAAGGCGAGGCCACGGTCGTGGTGTTCCCCAAGACCTACAAGGAGGCCGAGGGGTATCTGTATGGCGAGGTCGATCCCGAGACCGGCGCGCAGCTGTCCGACGCGTTTGTGCGCATTAAGGGCAAGCTCGAGCGCTCGGACCGCGGCGACCAGATCATTGCGCAGGAGATTGTGCCGCTGGAGCTTAGCGAGGAGAAAAACAAGCCCAAGGTCTTTGAGGTCATGGTGCCCAACAGCCGATTTAGCCAGGGCAATATGGCGCGCCTGGCCACGGTGCTCACCACCAACCCGGGCGGCGACCGCGTGGAGATCTTTATTGAGCAAGTCGACGGGCGCGTGCTGCGTGCCGAGGTGCCGGCCAAGGTCAATGCACGCTCGATTCCGCTGCTGGCAGAGGCAAAGGCCATCGTCGGCAACCAAGGCCGCGTGACGGTTATCTAAGCTACCCCGGGTGAGATTGGAGGAAGTGATGGCGCAGGGGACGTTTGTGCAGGCGCTCCGGAAAGAGGCGGCGCTGAGTGGCACCTTTATGAAGGGGCGTTCGCTCATGCTCAACGGCGCCGTGCTGTCGATCGAGGACAGCGGCTCGCGCTTCTCCAAAAACGTGACGGTTGAGGGCTCGGTGCGCGGTTCGCGTGGCGACCTGTACAAGACGCGCGTGGCGCTCGACATGGACGAGCACGAGGTGATCGACTACGACTGCGATTGCCCCGCTGCCTATCGCTACCCCGGCATGTGCAAGCACGCTATTGCCACGGCTCTGGCGTATTTGGATGCCAGCGGCGCCGAGCCCGTCGAAGGTTTGCGCACGCCGGTCCGCACGTTTGCGGCGCAGCCGAAACAGCCCGCGCGCAACGCGCCCAAAGCGCCGGCCGTCAATCCCAACTTTCCCTTTCCGGCGCCCGTCCCCACGAGTCCCAGCCTCATGGCGGCGCTCTCCGATCTTTCGGACGCGCGCATGGATGAGCTGGCGAGCATGCGCCGCAAGCTCGCCGGCAGTGTGGATCCCGATGCCCCCAAGGCGGTGTTGGAGCCCTCGCTGGTGCCGTATTACAATCCACTGTTTGCCGAGCGCTTTAGCTGGGCGCTCGAGCTTCGCATTCGCTGTGGATCGGTCTCCTACGTGGTCAAGGACATCGACGGCATGGCCGATGCCTACGTGCGCGGCGGCACCTTCTCGTACGGCAAGAAGCTCACGTTTGTCCATACGCCCGAAGCCTTCGAAGACGTGTCGACAAAGCTGCTCAACCTTGTCGTGACGACAGTTGCCTATCTCGATGACATCACAAGCTCGCGTTCGGCGTCGTACGACTTTGCCCGCAGCGGTTTTGTCGCCGAGCGTCAGTTGCCGCTGTCCGAGCATAGCATCGTATATGTGCTGGACCTGTTGCGCGGCCAGACCATCTCTTTTGAGCCCGCCTGGTCGCGGGGGACGACGACGCATCGCACCTATGACGTGGCGGTTGAGATGCCTCCGGAAGGGGAGGACGAGGCGCTGTCTGAGCGCCCACCGCTCCTTGCCGCCAAAATCGCGCCGGCGGCTGGTGGCAGCTACGATCTACGCCTGCCGGCCGATGCATACTGCTTTGCTTCGGGCGACGTTGCCTATCTGGTCGACACCCGCCGTGCGCGCCGCGCCGATGTAGCGTTTGCCCAGCATGCGGCGCCGTTCCTATCGCGCTTACTGCCCTGTCGCACGCCGATCCATATCGCTGTCGACCAGGTGGGGGAGTTCTGTCGTATGGCGCTGCCCATTTTGCGCGACTATACCGACCTTACCGCGCCCGCCGCGCTCGATACCGTGGCGCCCGAGCCGAGCTTTGCTATGGCGATCGGCGTCGACGATGGGCTTGTGACCTGCAAAATTACGGTTGCCTACGGCGACTGGTCGGCAGATCTCTTTAGCCTGGGCGCTCCGGGCAGCCCCTTCGAAGAGCAACGCCCCGGCGTGCCGCCCCGCGACGAGGTGGCAGAGTTTCGTGTTATGGACACGGCGGCCCTGTACTTCGATTTCTACGAGGGCGGTCTGGCGTTTGAGGAGCGCGATGACGAGAGCTTGTTCTGCCTGCTGACCGAGGGCCTGTCCGCCCTGTCCGAGCTGGGTGAGGTCATGCTCAGCGACCGTCTGCGCCAGATTTCGGTGCGACCCGCGCCCAAGCTCTCGGTTCGTGCGACCGTCAAGAGCAATCTGCTCGACGTCGAACTGGGCGCGAGCGGCCTTTCGGCGTCAGACCTTGCCATCTACCTCGACTCCTACAAGCGTCACCAGACGTTTGCGCGCCTTACGTCCGGCGACATCATTCGTTTGGACGAGGGTGCCCGAGCCGCGTTTGGCCTTGCCGAGGATCTGGGGGTCGATGCTGTTGACCTGCTCGACGGCGTGTCGCTTCCCGCGTCGAGCACCCTGTTCGTCGATAGCATGCTCGCGCGCACGCCCGCGCTCGAGGCCGATCGCGACGCTGCGTTCCGCCGCACCGTCGAGCGCTTGGATACGCTCGGCAAGATGGACTTTACGGTGCCGGCATCGCTCAAGGCAACGATGCGCGGCTACCAGGTCGACGGATACCAGTGGCTCGGCTCGCTCGAACACCTGGGCCTTGGCGGCATCTTGGCCGACGACATGGGCCTGGGCAAAACGCTGCAGATGATCGCGCATATCCTGGCGCGCGTGGAAGCGGGGGACATTAAGCCCACGCTTGTGGTGTGCCCTGCGTCGCTCGTGTACAACTGGACTGCCGAGCTGGAGCGCTTCGCCCCGTCGCTCGATGTGTGCGCCATCGTGGGCGCCAAGGCCCAGCGTCGCGTGCAAATCGCCGGCGTGGCCGAGCATAACGTGGTCGTGACGTCGTATGACCTTATGCGGCGCGATATCGACGAGTACGTCGAGCAGGACTTTGCCCGCGTGGTACTCGATGAGGCCCAGTACATTAAAAACCCGCTCACCCAGGTGGCGCGTGCCACCAAGCGCCTGCCGGCCGGCGTGCGCTTTGCCCTGACGGGCACGCCCATCGAAAACCGCCTATCCGAGCTCTGGAGCATCTTCGACTTTTTGATGCCGGGCCTACTTGGCACGCGCGAGTCGTTTGCCAAGCGCTTCGAAAGCCCGGTCGAGCATGCCGAGGGCGACAGTGCCGCCCGCCTGCAAGCGCTCGTGTCGCCGTTTGTGCTGCGCCGTGTCAAGGAAGACGTGGTGGCCGACCTGCCCGAGAAGATCGAGGATACGGTCATGGCGCAGCTTACCGGCGAGCAGCGCAAGCTCTACCTGGCCAACCAGGACCGCATCGCCCAACAGGTGCAGCACCGCGAGTCATCCGAGTTTAAGAAAGACAAGCTCAAGGTGCTCGCCGAGCTCACCAAGCTGCGCCAGATCTGCTGCGACCCGCGTCTGCACTACGAGGATTACAAGGCGGGGAGCGCCAAACTCGATACGTGCATGGAGCTCGTGCACGGCGCACTCGACGGCGGGCATCGCATCCTGTTGTTCAGCCAGTTTACGGGTATGCTCGATATCATCGGTAAGCGCTTGGCCAAGGAGGACATCGACTTCTTTAAGCTCACGGGCGCTTCGTCTAAGGAGAGCCGCGCCAAGATGGTCGCGCAGTTCCAGGAGGGCGAGGTTCCGGTCTTTTTGATTTCGCTCAAGGCGGGCGGCGTGGGCCTTAACCTGACGGCTGCCGACGTGGTCATCCACTACGACCCGTGGTGGAACGTGGCGGCGCAGGACCAAGCAACTGACCGTGCACACCGTATTGGCCAGCAACATACCGTGACCGTGTACAAGCTCATCGCCAAGGACACGATCGAGGAACGCATTATGCGGATGCAGGAGTCTAAGCGCGACCTGGTCAACAGCGTACTCGGCGGCGACGGCATCTCGTCGGCACTGTTCACGCGCGAGGATGTTCTGGCGCTGCTCGGCGGCGACGGGCGTTAACCCGCTCGGGTGAGGCCGCCAGGGCGGATAGCCCGCGCTGTCCCATCGTCCCCGCTCGTTATGTGTTCATTTGCAATGCCGTGGATGGTTTGTCTGCCTTTGGGCATAAGAACCATCAAGAACATTGGCACATCAGCAAAGGAGAACATCATGGCGAAATTCTTTAAGGACCCCGACGGCAAGCTCATCGCTGCCCTTGGCGACGACGTTGCGACCCCTGCCGGTTGCACGGAGCTGACCGCAAACACTGAGGACGCGGCGCATGAGAAGCACGTGCCTGTTGTCGAGACCGAGCGCGACGGTCACGTGATTCGCGCCCGAGTTGGCTCGGTCGAGCACCCCAGCCTGCCCGAGCACTACATTGAGTGGATCGCCCTTGAGGCCGAGGGCCGCTTAGAGGTCCATTACCTTGAGCCCGGCATGAAACCCGCGACGTTTTTCGCGGGCGGCTCCAAGACCGGTACCGTCTATGCCTACTGCAACCTGCACGGGCTGTGGTCCGCGACATTCTAGGAGCGCGCCCCCGCTCGGGGTATCATAGCTAGCATATGCACATGCAAGCGCCGGCTGCATTATGCGGCCGGCGCTTTTACTACGATTTCGATGGTTTACGACGGAAAGGGCTGGGCCATGAAGCTCGCGCTTGCACAGATCGATATGCGCCTGGGTGATATTGAGGGCATTTGCGGCCGCATTGAGGACCAGGCTCGTCTGGCCCACGAGCGCGGGGCGCGCGTGCTGTGCGTTCCGGCTCCGCTCTTTATGGGCGCCATGCCCGGTGGCCTGGTGGGCGCTGCCGACTTTGAGCACGACATGCTTGCCGGCTTGACTGGTGTCGCCGAGCGTATCCAGGAGCTTGACATGATCTGCATCGTGCCCGCGGCGGTTTCGTTTGAGGGCCAACCGCTGCTCGACTACATGATGCTCAAGGACGGTCATGTGGTGCCGGCGCGTTCGAGCATTGCCTTGCAGCGTGGCGAGAACAACGACACGCGTTGGGCGCCGCCGGTGTTCGACGTGGACGGCGTGCGCATCGCCGTAATTTTTGACTTGGACCGCGAACTCGAGATATTGCCGACCGGTGTTGACCTCATTGCGTATTTCCAATTCAACGCGTTTGACATGACCGACCGCGAGACTGCTGCCATTGCCGCCGTTCGCAGCGGCGCCTACCGCAAGGTCGCCTCCAAGCGCAGCGTGTGGTTTGCCTGCATGGCGCCGGTCGGTGCCTATGACGAGTCGGTGTATACCGGCGGTTCGTTTGTGCTCGACGACTGCGGTCGCGTGGTGGCCCAGGCGCCGTGCTTTGAGGAGAGCCTGCTGGTTCAGGAGATTCAGCGCGGCGTGATGCTCGATGCCCTGGAGGATCACGAACTGCCCGAGTTCCGTTCCGAGGAGTGGCTGTGGCAGGCGCTGGTGCTCGCCGTGCGCGACAACGCCCGAGCCCACGGTGCGTCGCGTGCTGTGGTGGCACTCGAGGGTGACTTGCCGTCGTCCCTGCTGGCGGCGCTGGCCGTCGACGCTCTGGGCCCGCGCAATGTGATTGGCCTGGTGCTGGGGCGCAACCGTATCTTTACGCCGGCGCAGGAAGAAGCCGAGGCTGCCCGCTGTGCCGCCGTCCGCGCCATCGCCGAGCGTCTGCACATTCGCACCGTCGAGCGCGATGCACCGGATGCGGCGCGCGTGCTCGATCGCGACGTGTCGGCGGGCGATGCCGAGCGCCTGCGCTCGCGCACGCTGGGCCTGATGCTGGAGGATACGGCGCTCGAGCTGGGTGCGATGGCGCTGAGCCCGCTGTCCAAAACCGAGTACGCGCTGGCGGCGCCGGCGCTTTGCGGCGGCTACCAGGGCGACTTTGCGCCCTTTGGCGATGTGTACCTGTCGACGCTTGAGTTTGTGGCGCGTGTGCGCAACCGCACGTCTGCCGTGGTGCCCCAAGAGCTCGTGACGCTCAACGCAGTGGAAGATTGTATGGAGCGCGTGCTGGCGCAGGCGCTCTCGACGCTCGACGGTCCGGTCGATATGCTCGATCGTGCGGCACAGCTGCTCGGCGGGCTTGAGCCGGGTGAGGTCGATGGCGCGCTCGAGGCGCACGTGGACCGCAATCGATCTTTCGACGACATCCCGATGGCCGCTGGCAAGCCTGAGGCCTGCTCGCTGCTGCTGATGCTCGTTCGACAGGGTGAGGCTGCCCGCCGCATGTTGCCGATGGCGCCGATCGTCTCGGCCCGTTCGTTTGCCGAGCGTGCCTGGCCGTATATGCTCGCGTGGTCCGACCTGGGGCTTAACGGCAAGGAGCGTATGACGGTCGATTCGCTGGCGCGCGCCGAGGTGCGCCGTTTTGCTGACGAGGATACGAGCGAGCGCGTGCGAAACGAGATGATGGGCGTGCTGGGCGAGCTACTGGGTATTTCGCCCGAGCAAATGGAGGAGCTGCGCTCTGAGGACGGTCAGCGTCGTTTACACGAGGGAATGAAAAAGTTCGAGGGCGAGGTTCAGGACGCCATCGATAAGATGATGGGCGGCCAGGGTGGCCCGCAGGGTGGGCCCCAGGGTGGCCCGATGCCGCATCCGCCGGTTGATCCCCGACAATTTCCGTTCTTCTCTCAGAACTAGGTCGCTGCGCGCCCGCCAGAGCGGCAATCTGCCTTTCAATCGTCGGACATGACCGCCAGGTCAATGCCCTCCTCTTTCAAGGCACCTTGCTCGCTCTGGCGGGCGCTCGCTTGCGTATACTCAACCTACAATTCGATCTCGGCTGACTTATAGGGCTAGCGTTGTGTTATTCTAGAACAGACGTTCGTGAATGATGCGCGGGGCCTTGTCTTGCGCTGTGCTTGTGGCGAGGGGAGGTCGGCTTGGTTATCTTGGGCATTGACCCCGGTTTGGCTCATACGGGTTGGGGGATTATCGAGGAGCGGCGTGGCGAGGTTCGCTGCCGTGCCTATGGCTGCATCGAGACCAGTGCCGGAAGTCCGCTCGCGGTGCGCCTGTCGCATATCGCCCATGACCTTAAGGATGTCGTTGAGCGTTATCGACCCGACACGGCTGCTGTCGAGAGCATCTACTTTGGCGCCAACGTTCGTTCGGCCATCCCCACGGCGCATGCCCGCGGTGCTGCACTCGTCGCACTTTCGGAATGCGCGCTCGAGATTGGCGAGTACACGCCCATGCAGATCAAACAGGCTGTGGTGGGCACTGGCGCCGCGGACAAGCGGCAGGTCGCCTACATGGTACGCACACTCACACAGCTCGATCACGACCCGCATCCCGACCATGCCGCCGATGCCCTGGCCTGCGCCATCTGCCACGTAAACCTCAGCCGCACCCGCGCCCTCACCGGTGGCGAGTTCTATCAACAGAGAGGAACCGGATACTGATGATTTCCCAGCTCCACGGAACGCTTGTCGAGGCCACGATGAGCTCTGCTGTCGTCGATGTGTCGGGCGTTGGCTTTGAGCTCGGCATCTCGGGCAGCACTGCGGCCACGTTGCCGACGCCCGGCGGCGAGGTCCGCCTCTACACGCGTATGCAGGTGCGCGAGGACGCCATGACACTTTTCGGTTTTTCCTCAAAGGATGAGCGCACGATGTTCGACCGGCTCGTGTCCGTTTCGGGCGTTGGCCCGCGCCTGGCGCTCGCCGTGCTTTCCACCTATACCGTGGGGCAGCTGTATTCGCTGGTGATGGCCGAGGACGACAAGGGCATGGCCAAGGTACCCGGTGTGGGCAAAAAGACAGCTCAGCGCCTGATCCTGGAACTCAAGAGCACCTTTGCCAAGGATAAGGGCTTTGTGCCGGTCGACGTGATTCCCGGCCAGGTTGCGATGCCGGTTCCCGCCGCCGCTCCTTCGGCGATCGATGATGCCCGTGCGGCGCTCCTTTCCATGGGCTTTAGCCTGCAGGAGACCGATGTTGCCCTGAGCGGGTATGATGGGCAGAATATGCGTGTCGAGGATCTGCTCGGCGCGGCGCTTAAGCGACTCGGAATGGATGCGTGATGTGGGAAGCCGATGACTCTCAGGACCTGTGGGCGACGCCCGGCAACTCGCCGGCGGCATCCATGGCGCACGGCGAGCGCATGGTGGGCTCGGAGCTGACGGCCGAGGACCTCGATGTCGACCGCACTTTGCGCCCCCAGCGCCTGGACGATTACTGTGGTCAGGAGCACATCAAGCAGAGCCTGCGCGTGTTGATCGAAGCGGCGCAGAGCCGTGGCGAGACGCTCGACCACGTGATCTTCTCGGGTCCTCCGGGCCTGGGCAAGACCACGCTGGCCACCGTTATCGCCAACGAGCTGGGCGCTCAGATCAAGACCACGAGTGGCCCTGCCATCGCGCGCACGGGCGACCTGGCGGCCATCCTTACTAACTTGCAGCCGGGTGATGTGCTGTTTATCGACGAGATCCACCGCCTCAACCGTTCGGTCGAGGAGGTCCTGTACCCCGCGATGGAGGACTTTGCCCTCGATATCGTGATTGGCAAGGGTCCGGCGGCGCGCTCGATTCGCCTGGATATTCCCAAGTTTACGCTGGTAGCGGCAACGACCCGCTCAGGCATGTTGACCGGCCCGTTGCGCGACCGCTTTGGCATTTCGTATCGCCTGGATTACTACACGGTCGAGGAGCTCGCGCAGATTGTGACGCGCTCGGCGACTATCCTGGGCGTGACGATCGACCATCCCAGTGCACTCGAGATCGGCTCGCGTTCGCGCGGCACGCCACGTCTTGCCAACCGCCTTCTCAAGCGCGTGCGCGATTACGCACAGGTGCGTGGCAGCGGCCCTATCGAGCTCGATATCTGCCGCCAGGCGCTCGAGTTCTTCGAGATCGACGAGCTCGGTCTGGACTGGATGGATATTCGTATCTTGGAGACGCTTGCCAAGACGTTCTCCGGCCGTGCTGTAGGCCTGACGACCCTTGCCAGTGCGGTGGGCGAGGACCCGGGCACGCTCGAGGATGTCTATGAGCCCTATTTGCTGCAGTGCGGGTTGATGATTCGTACGCCGCAGGGCCGTCAGGCAACCCTTCGCACCTTTGAGCACCTGGGGATTGAACCTACCGTTTAGGGCGCTTTGTTTTGGCGGGCTGTTGGGCTATCGCTGGGCATCGGGTAAACATATCGCCGTTCATCGGTTATGGGCGTTTTACTATTGCGCGCCCGTGCTATGCTGAATTGGTCTTTTTCTCATTCGGTAACGAAAGGACCGCCCATGCCTACTGACATCGAAATCGCACGTTCTGTCACGCCACTGCCTATTACCGAGGTGGCCAAGAACGCCGGCGTCGACGTTAAGCACCTTATTCCGTACGGCTTCGACAAGGCTAAGGTCGACTATTCACTGCTCAACGAGCCGACTGATCACCAGGCCAAGCTCGTCCTCGTGACCGCTATCAACCCAACGCCCGCGGGCGAGGGCAAGACCACCACGACCATCGGTCTGGCCGACGGCCTGCGTCGTCGCGGCGTCAAGAGTGCCGTTGCCCTGCGCGAGCCTTCGCTCGGCCCCGTCTTTGGCGTTAAGGGCGGTGCTGCCGGCGGCGGCTGGGCTCAGGTCATCCCCATGGAGGATATCAACCTACACTTTACCGGCGACTTCCACGCTATCGGTGCCGCCAATAACCTGCTGGCCGCCATGCTTGATAACCACATCCAGCAGGGCAATCAGCTCGGTATTGACGTTAAACGCATCACTTGGAAGCGCGTCGTCGATATGAACGACCGTCAGCTGCGCCACGTCATCGACGGCATTGGCGGTAAGGCCCAGGGCGTGCCGCGCGAGGACGGCTTCGATATCACCGTCGCCTCCGAGGTCATGGCAATCCTGTGCCTGTCCACGAGCATCAACGATCTTAAGGAGCGCTTGGGCGAGATCGTTGTCGGCTACAGCTATGCCGGCGAGCCCGTCCGTGCCCGCGACCTCAAGGCCCAGGGTGCCATGGCCGCGTTGCTTAAAGACGCGCTCAAGCCCAATCTGGTGCAAACGCTCGAGGGCACGCCCGCGTTTGTCCACGGCGGTCCCTTCGCCAACATTGCTCACGGCTGCAACTCTATCATGGCCACGCGTATGGCGATGCGCTTTGGCGATGTTGCCATTACCGAGGCCGGCTTTGGCGCCGACCTGGGTGCCGAGAAGTTCCTCGATATCAAGTGCCGCATGACGGGCGTTCGCCCCAGCGCCGTCGTGATCGTCGCTACCGCTCGTGCGCTTAAGTACAACGGTGGCGTCGCCAAGGCCGATCTCAACGAGGAGAACCTCGAGGCACTCAAGGCTGGCATGCCCAACCTGTTGCGTCACGTCGACAACATCCAGAACGTATATGGTCTGCCCTGCGTGGTCGCCATCAATCGCTTCCCGACGGACACCGAGGCCGAGCTTGCTCTCATCGAGTCCGAGTGCCAGAAGCTCGGCGTCAACGTTAAGCTTTCCGAGGTCTGGGCCAAGGGCGGCGAGGGCGCGCTCGAGCTTGCCGATGAGGTCATGCGTCTGATTGAGCAGCCGAGCGAGCTCAAGTTTGCCTATGAGGACGGCGCTGATGTCGCTGATGCCCTCGAGGCCGTTGCCACCAAGGTCTACCGCGCCGACGGCGTTGACTTTACGCCGGCCGCCAAGCGCCAGCTCGCCGAGCTGCGCGAGAATGGCTTTGGCAACCTGCCGGTGTGCGTCGCCAAGACGCAGTACAGCTTTAGCGACAACGCCAAGGCCCTGGGCGCTCCCGAGAACTTCCGCATCACCGTGCGTGAGCTCAAGGTTTCTGCCGGCGCCCACTTTGTGGTCGCGCTGACCGGCAGTGTTCTGACCATGCCTGGTCTGCCCAAGGTGCCCGCGGCCGAAAACATCGACGTCGACAACGACGGCGACATCACCGGCCTGTTCTAAGCCTGCTGTCCATAGCTGCTAGCCCGCCCCGTCGCGCCTACCAAGGCTCGGCGGGGCTTTTTGATCCTTAGGCACGCGCATGTCTTGTAGATACCGGCGGGCTTTGCCCATCATAGGCTTTTGCGCGGGTAGAATGCATGGATAACTTGATGCTTGCAGGCGACGGAAAGGAAACGTTGCATGGACCAGGACAAGACGACCGTGATGGGCGGCTACGGTTCCGCGCAGGCTGGCGATAGCGCCGATGCGACTCGCGTTGTTTCCAACCCCGGTTATACCGACCCCGCCGCGACGCAGACGTCTGCCGAACCCACACGGGTTATAGGCTACGGCGATACACCACGGGATCCGTTTGATTATGCACCGCAGGACCCGTATGACAATGCGGCGCCGGACCCGTATGGCAATGCGGCGACAGATGCTTATAACAACCTGCCGCATAATCCCATTCCGCAGCCTCAGCAGACGACGTATATGCCGCGTACGGCGCAGGTCCAGTCTCGTTATGAGTCGCGCGATCCGCATGCGTGCCAGCCGTATCGCGAGTATCCCAAATCGATTCCGCAGTATGGTGAGGACGAGGAGAAGGCACCGTCGCGTTCGTCGAGCGTGATCAAGAAAATCCTGATTGTGCTGGCGATCTTCTTTGCCTTGTCGATCGTGTTCGCCATCGTGTCGGGCATGCTCAACAAGCGGGGCGCCACGACCGATGCCACGACCGAGCAGGCCGAGACCACCCAGTCTGCTGCCGTCGACCTGAGCGATATCCCGGGACAGTACTGGTCCAACGCCAAGAAGCTCCTCAAGTCGCGCGGAGCCGACCTTTCGAACGCCGTGATTCTGACCGACGATGGCTCAACGCCCGTCATCGATTCCAACTGGGTTGTTACGAATGCCTACTATAACGACAACGGCAACCTGGAGATTCAGCTCACGCACAAGAACAGCTATGGCAACTCGTCCGGCGGCCAAAGCGGTACCGACAGCTCGAGCTCCAATACGCTGGAGGACTTGAGCAACAAGGCGCAGGAGTTGGGAGATAAGGCGCAAGAGCTGGGCGATACGGCACAAAACCTGGGTGATACTGCTCAGAATCTGGGCGATATGGCTACCAATGCCTGGGACGCTCTGCAAAACGGCATTTCGGGCGCACAGGGTAACTAGCTGTTAAGCGGGCTACAGCTGCTCTGCCGGACGGTCGGGCGAGCTAAAGCCCGAGTCAAACGTAACGACGCATGATGCATCGGGCCGGCGCTCGTGCACGATGCGCGTGACGAGCTCCAGTAGCTCTTCGTCGGATATGTCAAAGCCGTCGGGACGCACCAGGTCAAACGAAACAAAGCCGTCGTGCTCGTGCAGGTCGTGGATGGAAAGCGCAGGGTCGATCTGCGCTACGCCGCGCTTTACCCAGCCGCGCAGGTCGTCACCGGTTGTTGCAATGGGGTCGCAGTGCAGCGTAATGCCAATGCCCATCTGGCGTTTGATGTCGTGTTCGATGGTGTCCAGAATCTCGTGGTGCTCAAAGGCATCGCCCTCGCCGGGCATTTCCACGTGTGCGCTGGCAAACTGACGGCCGGGGCCGTAGTCATGCACCATGAGGTCGTGCGTGCCTAGAACCTGGGGGTATGACATGATCCTGTCGCGGATTTCCTGGACGAGCTTGGGGTCGGGCGCTTGCCCCAACAGCGGGCTGATGGCGTCGCGCACCAGGCCCATGCCGCTGATGCAAATGAAGATGCCCACGCCCAGGCCTGCCCAGCCGTCGAGATCAAAGCCGGTCGCTTGCGAAATAAGCGCCGCCGCCAAGACCGAGCCCGAGGTGATGACGTCATTCTTGGAGTCCTGTGCCGTGGCGATGAGCGTCTCGGAATCGATGCGGTTGCCCAGCGTGCGGTTGAATGCCGCCATCCAGAGCTTAACGAGCATGGACAAGACGAGGGCGGCTAAGGAGAGCACCGAATATGCAGTGGGGGAAGGCTTGATGATCTTAGTGACCGACTCGAGAATCAGGTTGATGCCGACGGCGCAAACCAGGACGGCGACAAACAGACCGGCCAGGTACTCGTAGCGGCCGTGGCCATAAGGGTGGCCCTCGTCTGCCGGGCGGCTGGCAAGGCGGAACCCGAGCAGACTCACGATGTTGCTCGAGGCATCGGAGAGGTTGTTGAAAGCGTCGGCGATGAGGGAGACGGAGCCGGCGAGCAGACCCGCGATGCCCTTGGCCAGGCACAGGGTGATGTTGAGGCCAATGCAGACGAGGCTTGCGGAAAAGCCCGCGTTGGTGCGGCAAGATGCATCGACCGGCTCGCCCTCGCTGCCGGGAACAAGCGTATGTACCAGCCGATTTACAAATAGCATAGCGGTCGTCCTCACAATCATGTTTAAGGGGATAGTGTAGCTCGCACGGGGGCGCCGTGCGCCGATGCTCAGAAAATGCAGCAATAGTCTGCCGGTGCTAACGAGCGAGACTTCTCGTCTGCCTGGGTGGTCCATTTTGGGCCACATGGGTATGGGCATGTGCCTGCTTGCTCGACATACTTAATGTCGACAGCCCCTGTGCAAAGGAGGACGTTTCCATGGACGAGATGTTTGCCATTAAATGTCAAAACTGCGGCGGCCCTATGTACTCGCACCAGGCTAAGCGCAGCTTTGAGTGCGCCTATTGCGGCACGGTGGTTCCGTGGCAGGCGGACGCCGGAGAGCCCAAGAGCGCTTTGGGTATTCGCCATACGCCGTTGACGGTGGTGGATGGACTGCTCAAACTCACGCATGTGTCGCAACTCGAGCGCCCGCAGGACCCGGACTGGTATTTCTTCAATGCGCACTGGCGCAATCAGTCGGTCCTGGAACATCTGCTGTGGGAGGATCGCGGCACGGCGCAGGAGTTCCAAGAGGCCACGCATGTGAGCATTCCTTGCCCCTTCTGCGGAGCGTCCTTTGAGGGCGAGTCAACGCAGCGTGTGTTTGAGTGCCCGTCCTGCGGCAACAAGATCGGCATTGCCGACCTGCTCAAGCCCGGTACCTTCAGCAAGCGCCTGACCATGGGCGTTGGTGCGGAGTATGTGCCCGAGCAGGGTATTCCCTGCGAAATCTCGCCGCAGCAGGCACGTGCCAACGCGCTGCAGCTGGTGCGCCAGTATCCGGATGCCTTTGCCGGGCACGACGTGGAAGACGCGATCCAAAACGACATGATGCTCTTCTATTTCCCCATGGCGCTGGCGGACTTGCGCATGATGGCGAGCTTCCCGGGCAAGGGCCTGAGCAAGGAGGCCTTGGTGTACTACGAGGTGCTCGACTGGGCATACCCCAGGGCAAACTACCTGGACGTTCGCCTCATGGGCATTTTGGAGCCGTGGGACTTTACCAAGGTCGGTCCGTTCGATCCCGCCATGCAGGAAGGTGACTTTCGCGTTGTCTCAGTCGATGCGTCTACCAAGGACCAGGTGGTCATTGATAAGTTGGCGCTCGACGTTGCGGGCAACGACGCCGAGGCTGTACTGGGGCTCAATAAAAAGAGCATTCGCATGTGGGCGCGCAAGGCCCGCAAACATAAGGACGGCCTGGTGATGGTGCCGGTCTACTTTGTCGATCGTCCGGCGACAGACGGCCGCGATGGCGAGCAGGTGCGCATTGCCGTAAACGGCCAGACGGGCCGCGCGGCCGCGGTGGTGTTTAGCGACAAGCGCGAAACGCATATCGTGGCGTCGCTCAGCCCGAGCCTGCATCTGTCCGGCGAGAGCACCGTGCACGCCACGCCCGTCGAGGTCAAATACGTTAAATCGCCCTTCCTGTACCAGATCGTGCGCCGTGGAGGCGGCGAGCAACCGCGCCAGGTTGCAGCCGCCGTCGAGGGTTCCTACCGAGAGGAGAAGCCCAAACGCCGCGGTCTGCTGGGTGCGCTATTTGGGAAGTAGGGGAGTAGCACCGGTTGTTGCCGTAAGGTGATGGCCGGGGGTGCGGGGCAGCTCTCAGGAGTGCGGGCTGCCGTCTGATTGTTTGAGGGTGCCAGATGTAAATAAACAGTGGAGCGGCTGCAAAAGAGCCTCCTCACTGGGTAAAATCAGATTGTGCCGCGGAACCCGCTCTTCAGCTAGTCACACTTCGGAAGCGCGGGCAACGCAGGTATTATCGTCTAGGGCCGGCTGCAACCGGCCCTTTTCTGTGGCAGCCAATGGGCCCACATCAGACGAAGGCCGCGTCTTTGCCTGTCAGGTCACGCTCGCCAGCCACGGCTAGAATGTCGTTGCCGGCGTCCATGACCGGTATTGTTTCGTAGCGTGCGTCGCAACCGCGAGTGCGCCTGCGACGGCTGCGGTGGCTTCGGTCGCAACGTGCTGCTACTCTTGCGTTTCGCCATTAGTCGCTTCGTTGATGGCGCGGTACTCGGCGCTTAGTTCGCGCGCCAGCTCTTCCTTGCTTGGAAGATACGGCAGGTATTTGGCGGCAAACACTTGGTCGTTGTCTTCGGGCAGCGTGTACTCGACAATCGAATCGCTTTTGTCCGCGCAGAGCACGATGCCTATGGGCGGATTGTCGCCTTCGTTCATGAGCTCGCGCATGTAGTAGTTCACATACATTTGCATCTGGCCCAGGTCCTGATGCGTAAGGTCGTCCGTCTTAAGGTCGATGAGCACGAAGCAGCGCATCAGATAGTTGTAAAAAACAAGGTCAATATAGAAATGGCGCCCATCAAAGGTGATGCGCTTTTGGCGCGCCTCGAAAGCGAAACCACGGCCAAGCTCCAGCAGGAACTTCTGAAGATGCGTGATGAGCGCCTGCTCTAGATCGCTCTCGCGAAACGCAGTATCGTCCGAGAAACCTAAAAACTCCAGTACATATGGATCGCGGATGATATCCTCGGGGCGACGAGCTGGGGCGCTCTTTTGGATTTCTTGGGTGACAGCCTCCTTGTCTTTGCTGGCAAGTAGGCGCTCGCGGAACATGGTGTTGATCTGGCGTTCGAGCTGGCGCGTGCTCCAGCGAGAGTCGGCGCATTCGTTCATGTACCAGGTGCGAGCTTCGGGGTCAGGAATGCGTATTAACCTGCGGTAATGTGTCCAGCTCAATTCGGGACGCAGTGAGTCCCGAATTGGAAATGCAAGATAGAACTGACGCATTTTGCGCAGCTCTCTTGCTTCAAAACCTTTACCAAAATCCTTGGTAAGTCTGATTGCGAGGGCCTTGAGCAGCGCCTCTCCATACTTGGCGCGCTCCTCTCCGCCCTGCTCATCAACTATACTCTTGCCGATCTCCCAATATGCCTCAACCATCGCAAAGTTAACGGCGGTATAGGCCTTGTCGCGAGCGGCGTTGAGAATCGAGGAGACCTGCTTGTAAAAACCTTCGGGCACGATTGCCGATTCTCCACGGTTTACCAGTTCGCCCATCACTGTCGCCCCACTTTCCTCTTGTGGAATGCATCTTTATCGCATTTAGTTTAAAGCCTCGCGCGGACACGAATTGCTTTGCTGTCTGGCACCTTCGCATGGGAGCCTTGCGGTGACTAAAATGTGGCCATAGAGACAGTTTTAGCGAACCCCACGGGAGTGACGCGTATGGACAACAACACGCTGCTGTTCCAGGACAAAGGTTCGGGTAGGTTTAAAGACGTCAAGATCTACCCTAACCGCATCGAGGTGCTCAAGAAGGGCACTTTTGGTGGCAAGCACACCGAGATTGTTTATCTTAAGGACATTACGGGGGTCAGCAGGATCAAGGGCCGCGACGTTTTCCTACGTAACAGGCTGTTGACTGCCTGTGTCTTTAGTCTGAGCAGCCGCTCCCAAGCTCAGGAGTTCGTGAATGCGCTGAACATGGTGATGTAGCCGATAACGGTGTTCGGGCTAAGGTAAAAATCGGGGCGCAGAACGGTATTCTGCGCCCCCTCCCAATTGAGTCGATGTGTCTAAAAGGCGGGCTTGCCTATTCGCTGTCGTCCCCAACGTTTTCGCGGTCATTGGCAAGCATCGCCGCGCCGGCGACCGTTGTCGCCATGGCGGCAGCGGCGAGCCCGGCGGCAATGCCGGAGCCGTCGCCCGTGTCGGCGAGTTTTCCGCCCGAGCCCTTGCCCTTGTTGCCCTTACCATTCTTATCAGCGCTGCCTGCGCTGGAACCCGTGCCGCTGCCGGTGCCGCCTGCACTGTCCGAGGCCGCTACGGTAAAGTTTGCGGCTCCGTCGCTGGCGAGCGTGTAGTTCTGCGCCGCGTCGCCCAACAGACCTTTCGCACGCACCCAATACGTCCCCGCGGCAAATGCCTCGCCCTCGGCCATTGCCGTGCCCGGAGCGCCGTCCGCGTCGTGCACAAACTCGAGCTGGGCGGTGCAGGCGTCGGTTTCGAGCTTGCCCTCGAGTGATGCCGCAATCTTGGCGCGCACGTCTTCGCCGGCCTTAAGGCCTTCGAGTCCCTCAAAATGGGGCGTCAGCGCGAGCGGATCGATATCGATGGGCACGAAGCCCTGCAGTCCTGTAGCGGTCTCGTTGCCCAGGGCGTCGACATCCACGTATTCGATGGCAAACGCGCTGCCAGAAGCGGCCACGTTGAGTACGTTGCTGCTGTTAACGAGGCGGAAACGGCCCTCGCCAACGGTCTTGCCATCCTGGAATGAGGCATCGCTCAGCGAGTCGCCGTACGTCATGCGCATGCGGGTCGGGAGATAGTACGGGAGATAGTACGAAGCCGTCTGCTTGTGCTCCGTATCGTAATTGCGCTGGTAGATGCTCCGGGCCAGCGCCGCATCAACAAAGTCGGATGCGATGATGCCAATGTGCTTGAGGTAATCTGACTTTGTATCCTCGATGCCGCTGGGATTGATGTACGGGCTCTTATACAGATGCTCGTTGACTACTCGTGCCGAGGTAAAAGGATTGCCTCCGTGCGACAAGCCCGTGCAGCTGGTGTAGTTGATAGACCAGCAACGCTCCAGGACTTTCTCCTTGGCCCCGTTATCGTCCTCGACATCTACCTCGTTGCGCGTGCGCCCGGTCGTTTCCTTCAGCGCATTATCGACCCAGCTGAGCTTGTCGGTTCCCGTGAGTTTGTACTTGTCCTGGGCGTATACCTTGGTGCAATAGGGCTCTTTGTCGCCTGTTTCCCCCGCGGCTTCAAAGCCCTGCGCGTCTTGGACGAGGCACATGGAACTGCTGTCGGTGTGCGCTGCGATTTTGTTATCCCATTCGGTGAGGTCGAGTCCCCACGTGTGGCCGCTTACGCTGTCGCCGTCGAGTCCAAATCGACGTAGCAGGACGATCTTTCCGCGCACCTCGCCCAGTGTGGGAACGCGGCTCGACGTATAGAACAGTTTGGGGTTGTCGTCCAAAACCTTGGCGAAAGCCGTCGTAACACTTTCGTCGGTAGCCTCGTCGTTGCCTCGTGATACAAGCATGATGAGCGCTTCTGTCGGGTTTTCGTTCAAAAACGTTTTGAAGTAGCCTATGACATCGGAAAGATGCAAAAAGTACGCGTCTTTTTTGAGCAGGTAGTACATCCCATGGTCGATGCCAGGGTTGTCGCCCTTTCCGAGACGGATATCAAAATAGCGAATGCCTTCGAGCAGCTGCGTGGGAATGTAATCCTGCTGGCATTTTACTTGCGAGGATTGGGGCTCAGTGTCGTTGTCCACGCTGCAGGTGCCCGAATCGTGCGTACCCGGGATGCTCAGCTCGTCGAGGAACTTGTTGTCGTCGACGTATTTCATCCAACATGGTCCGTCGACGTAGCTGCTATACGTGATCCAGTCGAGGCTGCTAACCGTGGCATCGTTCTTTTTCATGTCGTAACCGACAAGCTCGAGCTCCCACGGAATGCTCTTACTCTTATTCTTATGGCAAATCTTATTGTTGTCCTGGTCTTCGCCGTTCGATTCTATTGCCAGGTACTTAATGTCTTTTTTCTCGGTTTCTTTCTCGACCGTGCGGTCTCGGATGATATAGGTTCCGTTTGATTGCCGCTCGAACGCAAAAGCGCGGCTGGGCTTGTTGTCATACTCGCCGCTCCATACGTGGATGACCTTTCCGTCTTTGTCCGAGTCGCCATCGACCGACCAAATGCTGTAGCCCGTCTTTTTATGCTCTTCGAAATTGAGCAAGGTGCGGATAGCATACCAGTTTGTATCGTCATTCTTGGTCGTTACGTTCTCAAGGATGAGCTTGCTGGACGTGCCGTCATTAAACAGATGGCAGACGTTGCCGATGACGTTGCCGTCTTCGTTAACGCTTGCGGTACGAAAATAGCCCGCGGGGCGAAGGCGAATGACGAAATTGTCGAGGCTGACTGCTGGCCCGGCCGTGCCGTCCGCAAAGGCTGCCCGCGGGCTAATGCCCAGCATGGCGGTTTCGGGCAGGCTTGCAAGTGGCGACAACGCCGCGAGTCCAAGGCCCAACGTAAATGCTCGGCGGCTGATGGCGTGATGTTCGGTCATAACTTCTCCATTCGCAGAGTGCGGTTATGCGATAGTTTTGGTCACTATACTGCTCAGATGTTTAAAGATGCTGGTTTAATTGTCTGCGCGGCACAATAAATCGGCGGGCGGACGTGTTGGGGCGTTTGTCGTTTTCGTACTGTTGCCACATTTGGGGCGGTTCCGACGTCCGGCATCCTCGCGTTCGTCGGCTACAGGCATAAGAAAGGGAGGGTCGGTTTACCGGCCCTCCCTGGGTACGAAGCGCTGGGGTACCGTCGCTTGTTTGCACTGCGACCGTGTTTTCCGTTGCGCTCGCCAGTCGCTTAGCGCTTGATCTCGATATCGTCGAGCTTGACGTCCATGGCCTCGGTCTTGGCCTCGGCGATGTCGTCGGCAAACTCCAGAGACTTCATCATGGTCTCGACGGCGTCCTTGTGTTTCTCGACGTTGTCGATGCGCACGTACACGCTGCCGCCGTCAACGTCGGTGAAGTACTCGGTCGTCACGCCGCCCGAGTGCGTAAAGTAGGCGCTGCGCCAGGTCTTGCCGTTGTACTTAACGGGATCGCTCTCGGTCCATCCGGAGTTGGCCTTCCACTTTGCCTCGTAGTCGAACAGTTCATCGGCGTTCTTGTCAGGATCGAAGACGGGGATGAAGCGGTCGCTGGCATGCTCGCTCTCGGTGAACTTAAACTGGGCCCTGTCGGCGGTATCGCCTGCGACGTCCGTGATTTCGACGCCCTCGGGCACCTCGACTTTAAACCAAATGAAGTCAGTCCTCATATCCATGGCTGGCTTTTCCGCTCCACCGCCACCACTGCTGCCGGTAGCGCCGTCGCTGCCACCGCAACCCACCAAGGCAACTGCGGCAAAGAGACTGATGCAGAGGGTGAGAATCGCAAAGGCCTTCTTTTTCACGGTCGTGTCCTCCTCGATCTGTAACCGCCCATGGATTACCTGCCTTTACTGTACGCGCGAGCGGCTCGCTCGGGTGGGCCATGTGTCCCATTCTGAGGGCTGGAATTGCGCCGACAAGTGGCAATATGCGCGGGTCCAAAAGAGGGGAGAGCCGATGCTGTCGGCCCTCACCGGGGTTGGGCGCCCAGTGCTTTAAAGGGGCGCGTGTACGCGGGCATTGCCCCAATAGGTTCCTTGTTTATAGATATGTCCCAGTTTGTGACGTCCGGAAGTCCCGAAAGTTGAGCCATGTGCCCCATGTTTGCGTTGGCATGGTCTATCGTGTGCCATAGAAATCCGCGATGGCCAGGTGCGCTGACGCTTGAGTACTTATGGGCTAGACTTAGCACCATTATGTGATCGATGCGGTCGGTCGGTGGTTGCCACCCGACCGATGTATATGACTTGAAGGTGCGTGCGTATGAGCCAAGAGATGATGGACAAGACCTGCCGCGGGTTTGCCGAGGCGCTTGCCGCGCGCGAGCCGGTTCCCGGCGGTGGCAGCGCGAGCGCCTTTGTGGGCGCGCTGGGCGCCTCGCTGTGCGGAATGGTTGCCCGCTACGGTGCGACCAATCCCGCGCTTGCTGATCGTGCGGATGACCTGACGCGTGCGTTTGCCCAGGCGGATGAGCTGGCCCAGGAGCTTGTCGAGTTGGTTGCCGAGGACGTTCGTGCCTACGGGCGGGTGTCCGCGGCGTACGGTATTCCGCGTGACGATCCGGCTCGAGCGACCGCGATTCAGGATGCTCTGCATGTGGCCGCTATGCCGCCGTATCGCATTATGGATGCCTGCGGGCGTGCGCTGGCGCTGCTCGAGGACATGGCCGACAAGGGTTCGCGTCAGCTGCTGTCCGATGTGGCGTGCGGCGCCGTGTTCTGCCGTGCTGCTATGCAGGGCGCGAGCTTGACGCTCTTTGCGAACACCACGTCTATGAAGGATCGCGTTCGTGCTAAGGAGCTCGAGACCGCGTGTGATGAGTTGCTCGACACATGGTTGCCGCGCGCCGATGCGCTGGCGCGCCGCGCCTCCGACGCTGCAAGGAAGAGAGGATAGCTATGGTTGAACTGCTGAAGGGTGCTCCCGTTGCCCGTGCTTTGACTGAGGAGCTTGCCGCTCGCTGCGCAGCGCTGCGCGAGCGGGGCGTTGTTCCGACGTTGGCTATCGTGCGTGTGGGTGAGCGCGAGGACGACCTATCCTACGAGCGCGGCGCTCTCAAGCGCTGCGAGAAGGTTGGCATTGAGGCGCGCCGCGTTTTGCTTCCTGCCGATGTTTCGCAGGACGAGCTGCTGGCGGCCATCGAGGACATCAATACTGATTCGGCTGTTCATGGCTGTCTGATGTTCCGCCCGCTGCCCGCCGGCCTTGACGAGAACGCCGTCGCCGCAGCGCTCGATCCCGCCAAGGACGTTGACTCCATGACGCCGTCTTCGCTGCTTACCACGCTTTCGGGGCGCGGCGAGGGTTTTGCTCCCTGCACGGCCGAGGCAGTGTTAGCGTTGCTGGACCATTACGGTGTTGAGCTGGATGGAGCTAAGGTTGCTGTGGCCGGGCGTTCGCTGGTGATCGGGCGTCCTGTTGCCGCCATGCTTACGGCGCGCAATGCGACCGTGACGACGTGCCATACGCATACGCGCGACCTTGCTGCCGAGTGCCGTGCTGCCGACATTGTGGTTGCCGCCGTTGGACGCGCGCGTACGATTGGCGTGGATGCCGTTCGCGAGGACCAGACGATCATTGATGTGGGCATTAACTGGGATGAGGACGCTGGCAAGCTGGTCGGGGACGTCGATTTTGATGCTGTGGAGCCGGTTGTTGGTGCCATCACCCCCGTGCCGGGCGGCGTGGGCGCCGTGACAACGGCGATTCTCGCCAAACACGTGATCGAAGCGGCCGAGCGCGCATCGAAATAGGCATTTTTGCACACAGGGGTCCCGAGGGGTCCTGAAGGGTTGCGGTTTCGCCCTTTTTGCGTCGAAGCGATACACTGTTGCCGTTTGATTTCTTCGCTCAAGGAGGATGCGCATGCCGTGCACAACGATTCTGGTCGGTAAGAACGCGAGCTACGACGGGTCGACCCTGGTCGCGCGTAACGAGGACTCGTCCAACGGGGTGTTTGAGCCCAAGCGTATGCGCGTGGTGCATCCCGACGAGCAGCCGCGCGTCTACACGAGCGTCCTGAGCCACCTGACCGTTGAACTGCCCGATAACCCCATGCGCTACACGTGCGTCCCCGATGTTGTCCCGGGCCACGGCATCTGGGCCGAGGCCGGTTTCAACGAGCTCAATGTGGGCATGTCCGCAACCGAGACGCTCACCACCAATGAGCGCGTTCGCGGCGCCGACCCGCTCGTGGACTACGTGCCCGCCAAGGGTAACGAGGGTGAGGACGGCTATGTGCCGGCGCAGCCTGGTGGCTTGGGTGAGGAGGACATGGTGACCCTGGTCCTGCCGTACGCCAAGTCCGCTCGCGACGGCGTTCGTATCCTGGGCGACCTGCTCGAGCGCTACGGCACCTACGAGAACAACGGCATCGCCTTTAGCGACGTGGACGAGATCTGGTGGCTCGAGACCATCGGCGGCCACCACTGGATCGCCAAGCGCGTGCCTGACGACGCCTATGTGACCATGCCCAACCAACTGGGCATCGACAGCTTTGACCTGGACGACGCCGAGGGCGACCAGGCCGACCACATGTGCTCCGCCGACCTGCGCTCCTGGATGGCCGAGTGGCATCTGGACCTGACGCTGGGCGTCGAGGGCGACGGCCCGGCTGCGGTCTTTAACCCGCGCGAGGCCTTTGGCTCGCACAGCGACAGCGACCACGTCTACAACACGCCGCGCGCCTGGTACATGCAGCGCTGCCTCAACCCCAGCGATGTGTGGGACGGTCCCGACGCCGATTACACGCCCGAGAGCGACGATATCCCCTGGAGCCGCGTGCCCGAGCGCAAGGTGACCATCGAGGACATCAAGTACGTGCTTTCGAGCCACTACCAGGGCACGGAGTACGACTGCTACGGTAGCAAGGGCACGCCCGCCACGCGCGGCGCCTATCGCCCCATCGGCATCAACCGCAACAGCCAGCTCGCCGTGCTGCAACTGCGTCCCTATGCGCAGCCGGCCTATCGCGCCGTGCAGTGGATGGCCTTTGGCTCCAACTCGTTTAACGCACTGGTTCCGCTGTACGCCAACGTCGAGACCATGCCCGAGTACTATGCCAACACGCAGGCTCGCGTAACGTCCGAAAACTTCTACTGGGCCAACCGCCTAATCGGCGCCCTGGCCGACGTCCGTTTCCATGAGTGCGGCCGCGCGGTCGAGGATTATCAGGAGAAGGTCGGTGGCATGGGCCACAAGCAGATCCATGACGTCGACGCTGCCGTAGCCGCTCTGCCCGAGGCCGAGGTGCCTTCCGAGCTTACACGCGCCAACGAGGCCTTTGCCGAGCGTGTTCGCGTGGAGACCGATGCCCTGCTGGGCAAGGTGCTCTACACCACGAGCTGCGCCATGAAGAACTCTTTCGCGATGAACGACAACGTGAGGTAGGGATTTCCCGTCGATCGAATAGCGCTAAAACGCTTTGTCGCTTTCGCTCAATCTTGGGTACAAGAACGCCAATGCAGTTGTTTGTGATTGGAGATAACCATGGTTATGAAACTCGATCAGCTTGTTAACGGCGCCATTAACGTGGGCTTTGGCGCTGCCGCCGTTGCTGTCGAAGGCGGCAAGAAGGTCCTCGACGACCTTAACACCAAAGGCGAGCAGGTTCGCAAGGACACCGCCACCCCCGATATCGCCCGCAGTGTGTCCGACATGTTCGAGCAGGCCGGCGGCACCATCTCCGACCTGACCGAGCGCTTGGGCATGCAGGGCGAGACCGCGGCCCAGCGCGTGCTTGACGAGCTCATCCTTGCCCGGGTCCGCGTCATGACCGCTCCCGAGCGCACGGCCTTCCTGGCCCATGTGCGCGACATCGTCGATTCGGTCGAGGACAACGTGACCTCGGTGCCCGTCGAGTCCGTTGAGCCCGACGATGCGAAGGATACCGAAGAGGCCGAGTAACAGCGCAGATGGCAGATTCCACCACCGATTACAACAATCTAGATCCCTTGGGTGACGAGGCGGCGGTTGTCGATGAGGTCGACGCCGCCGTCTCGGGCGCTCGCAAGAAGCCACGCGCTGTCGATATGGTCCCCGAGGAGCCCGACGCGATGGCGCCGGATGAGGAATACCAGCTCACGCCGGCGGGTCGTCGCGAGCGCATTGGGCAGATTGTTCGCCTGGTCAAAAAGTACCGCGTGTGGGATAACCTCACGCCGGTTCGTTTGCGCCGCCTGCTCGAGGAACTCGGCCCCATGTTCGTCAAGATGGGGCAGATTCTGGCCAACCGGTCCGAGATTCTGCCGCAACGCTTTTGCGACGAGCTGCGTCGTCTGCGCTCCGACGTGGAGCCTGTGCCGTACGAGGTCGTACTCAGTTGTCTGGAAGAAGAATACGGCCTGCGTCTGGGGGAGATGTTCGATGCGATCGACCCCAACCCGCTCGGTAGCGCATCGCTCGCGCAGGTGCACCGCGCTCGTCTGGTGACGGGCGAGGACGTGGCCGTCAAGGTGCAGCGCCCCGGCGCGCAGCAGGTTATGGCACAGGACATCGATATCATCCGCTCGGTGGTGCGCATCGTTTCCAAGTTCGTCAACACCGATCAATTCGTTGACCTGCACGGCGTAGTCGAGGAGTTGTGGACCTCGTTTCGCGAGGAGACCAACTTTTTGGCCGAGGCCAAAAACCTCAACGACTTCTACGAGTTCCATAAGAGCGTTCATGGCGTGACGTGCCCTAAATCCTATCTGGACCTGTGCACCGAGCACGTGGTAGTTATGGACTACGTCGACGGCATTTCGATCGCCGATCCTGAACGCTTGGTGGCCGAGGGCTATGACTTGGAAAAGATCGGTGCCGCAATCGTCGAGGACTACTCGACGCAGGTGCTCGATGACGGCTTTTTCCATGCCGACCCGCATGCGGGAAACATCATCCTCAAGGACGGCATCGTTTACTTTATCGACTTGGGCATGGTCGGACGCATGTCGAGCCACGACCGCGGTATCGTCAAGGATATGATCTTTGCCGTGGCCGAGGGCGACGTGCCAAAGCTCAAGGATTCGCTCATGCGCTTTGCCGTGACGCGCGGCGATTCGGCCGAGCTTGACCATTCGGCCTTTTTGTCCGATCTTGACTTTATCGTGGCTGACTTTGCGGGCCTTGACCTGAAGGATCTGGATATCGGCGAGTTTTTGACCTCGCTGCTAAACTTGGCGCGCAAAAACGACGTTGAGCTGCCGAGCGTGGTGACAATGTTCGCGCGCGGCATGGTGACGCTCGAGGGTCTGCTGACCGAGTACATGCCCAACGTCAACATGATCCAGATCATTCAGGCTCATATCAAAAACGAGAAGAGCATCTATGCCCGCATGCGCGAGATGAGCCGCGACTTTGCCGCGAGCAGCTATCGCGCGGCAAAAGGCTCGCTCGAGGCGGCCGAGTATCTGGGCTTGGCTTCGCGTATGCTCACGCGCGGCCAGCTTAAGGTGAACACGCAGATCATGAGCAGCGATAAGGCGCTGCGACAGCTGGGCGGAATCATCGACCGCATGTCGATGGCGATTGTGATCGCCGGTCTGTTTATCGGTTCGTCGGTGGTGTACTATGCACGCATCGAGCCGGTTGTGTTTGGTATCCCAGTCATTGGCTTTATGGGCTACGTGAGCGCGCTGGTGCTGGCGCTTATGCTGGGTCGCAATATCTGGCTCAACAGCCACGGCGGCAAGCACTAGAGGCTGTGACCGTCACCACATTCTCCTATCGCAAACAATAGCTTTTACCTTGGGCTTCGCCTGCGTGCGAGGCCCTTTTGCGTGATAGCATATTGACGGTTTTAATCGATGGCCTAGATGGTGGTGCGGAGACGCACGAATGCGCGGTTTTCCTGCGCGTTTGGGAGAATCGGGGTGCAAGTCCCCGGCTGTACCAGTAACCGTAATTCCTCTTGGCTCGGGATGTTCGCGTCGCAGATCGGACGGCGCGCCCGAGTCGTTAAGGTTAAGTCGGATCGCCTCCCATCTTGCATGCGGCTGCGGCGTATGCCGCCGGTGTGCATAGGGCTCTGGAGGGAAGGGGGACCCCGATGGGGGAACTCGAGCGCAACATGCGCGATGACGTGGGGCAGCTTCAAGGCAACGCTCCAAGTACAGACAGTAGGAGACAAATGGATATGTTTGAGGACGAGTGCCAGCGTGCCTCGCTTCGTCGCCGTGGCGTAATCGCGCGCGGCGTGGCAAAGCGCTGCCTGGTGGCATTCCTGGCCTTCGCGATGGCCTTCAGCACCACGCCGGCTCAGCTGTGGGCCGAGGGTGCCGAGGGCATTACCGACGCTGTGGCTCAGGCTACGACGCCAGGCGAGGACGCAGCGCTTGCGGGCGGTACCGCTGAGCAGAGCGGCGCCGAGGTTTCGGATTCCGGGAGCGCGCCTGCAGCTAGTGCCGCCACTACAGAGGCAGCAACTGGCGACGAAGGCTCGGCGACGGGGGAGAGCCCTGCCACGAGCGAGCAGTCTTCGACGGCATCCGCTGGCCAAGCAGGATCTGCCGCCGCGGCTGCCGTCCAGACAGAGAACCCGACAGAAACTGGCGATGTCGTCAAGAAGCAAATCGAGGTCTCGTTCTCGATTATCGGCACCGATGCCGACGGCAAGGCTCAGACCTGGGTGGCGCCTACGCAGCTCAAGCTCGACGAGGGCGCGACGGCTGCGGATGCCTTCATTAAGCTGCAGGAGAAGACGGGCTTCAAGGCGAAGTACGATCCGAACACGGCATACGGTTTCTACCTCGAAAGCATCACCTCCCCGAGCGATGGCCGCACGCTTGCCTACGATCCGACGACTCATGCCTACTGGCAGCTGTTCGTCGACGGCGCGTCTTCCTCGGTTGGCGCGAGCAGCGTCAAACTCACCCAGGGGCAGAAGATTGAGTTTGCCTTTACGGGTGGTAGCGCGTCCCCTGTCGTTAAGGACCAGCTTGCTGCGAATGTGACCGTCATTGGTCGCGATGCCCAGGGCAAGACTCAGACCTGGGTCGACAACGCGCAGTATGTGGTGACGTCCGGCTCGAGCGCACTTGACCTTACGAAGGTCGCGCTCGAGGCGAATGGCATCGACGCCGTTGCTGCGGGCTCCTTCATTCTGAGTCTTAAGTACAACGGCGTTGAGCTGGGTACGCCGCTCGATTATTCGACCTATTGGCAGCTGTTCATCAACGGCAAGTCGAGTGACTATACGGCGGACAATGTCACCATCCATGCTGGCGATACCGTCACGTGGTTCTACGGTGGCTGGGGCGACCAGTTGCCGTCCGATTCTGTCCATGCTTCCGTTCAGGTGCTTGGCAAGGACAAGGACGGCAAGCAGCAGGTTTGGGCTTCGACGGGCCAGACGAGTCTCAAGGCGGGCTCTACTGCTAAGGACCTGTTGGAGCAGACTGGTCTTAAACTCAAAGCTACAGAAGAGTCTTGGGGTTGGTACCTTAGGGGCATTACCTCGCCGCTTGACGGTAAGACCTATTGTGGCTCTGATGCTGCGACCAATAGCTATTGGCGCTTCTACGTAAAGGGCAAGTCCGACGCAAAGTACAAGTTCGCCGACGTTGGCGCTGGTGCCTACGAGCTCCATGAGAGTGACGCCGTCACCTTTATGTATGCTGGCGACAGCGATGCCCTCCCTGGTCAGGTGCTTGGATCCGCCGATATCATCGGCCCCGATGTCAACGGCAACAATACTCGCTGGGGCTCGTCAAGCAATGTTTCCCTGCCCGAAGGCTCTACGGCCCAGGACCTTATTGAGACGGTTCTGAAGGCGAAGGGCATTGATTACAAGGCCTCCCAGAGTGGTGCATACTGGTCCATTACTTCGCCGTTCGAAGACAACTCTTACGGCTATGATGGTGCGACCGGTAAATACTGGCATCTGTATATCAACGGAGAGTCCTCATCTCTCTGTGCCAACCAGGTCACGCTCAAGAGCGGCGACAAGGTTACATTTGCCTACACCACCGAAAAATCGCCCATGCCCGATCCCGACAAGATTGTCGTGGACCCGAGTGCGACGACTCCTAATTGGGATGCCGAGTGGGCCGGCTACGGCAACAGTGGCAACGGTTCGACCGTAACGGATGCCAAGACGCCTGCGCAGGCCGCCGGTCTTAAGTGGGCCTTCGATTGGAAGGCCGAGTCTGGCCAGCAGTATGCCAACTGCAGCGAGCCTGTCATCGCTAACGGCTTTGTGTACATCGCGACCGAGAACGAGCTCATTAAGATCGATTCGTCTACGGGCAAAAAGGTTGCCTCTGCGCCGCTTGCCTCTAAGGTGAGCTATACCTCTCGTCCGATCTATACCAATGGCCTTATCATCGTTCCGCTCAACGGCGGTGCGGTCCAGGCGATTACTGCAGACAAGCTGATCTGCAAGTGGCTGTCGCCTGGTTTGACGGACTTGACGCAGAGCTCCTGCACCGTCGTTTCGGACGGCGAGTACGTCTATGTAGGCTCGGTCGATATTTCGTATGACGAGAATTACAACGCGACCTACGGCAACGGCTCCTTTATGCGCATTAAGATTGCCACGGGCGAAGTTTCTTGGCAGAACATTGACGCTTCCGAGGGTTATTACTGGACTGGTGCGGCTTTGACGGATAAGTATGCCATCGTTCCTACGAGCGCGGGTACGCTTAAGTGCATTGATAAGACGACGGGCGATGTCGTTTCGACCATGGAGCTCGGCGCCGTCGCAAATGCCGATTGCATTGCCGATCCGTCCAATGGTTCGACCTTCTATCAGATGACGCACGACGGAAAGCTCCATGTGATTTCGCTTTCGGCGAAGGGTGTGCTGAGTGCACAGAAGACGGTTGATCTGGGCCTTACGAATAATCTGAGCGCCCCTGCGGTGTTTGGTGACAATCTGATTGTCGGCGGACAGACGGCTACGGGCTCTGCTCTGGTTCTCTATAACCTGAAGACGGGTAAGACCACGATGGTCGCTGCTGCCGACGGCAAGGCGCTGCCGGCTGGCCTCAACGGTATTGCTGCTACTCCGCTGGTGAGTGTTCAGGGCGGCAAGACCTATGTGTACTTCACCGTTAACAGCGCGGATAGCAAGGATTACGTCAACTACTCTGCTGGTGGTGGCGTGTATCGCTATACGCTCGGTGATGCAGAGGCGACGCAGATTTATGATGCGGCTGGCCATTACCAGTACTGTGACTCTCCGGTCATCGCCGATGCATCTGGCAGCCTGTACTACATCAATGATTCGGGCACGCTGTTCAAGCTCGGGGCCGTTGAGTCTTGGACGGTTGCCTTTAATTCCAACGGCGGGTCTGCTTGCGACACTAAGTTTGTTGCTACGGCCGACGGCAAGCTGGTCAAGCCAGCCGATCCGACGCGCGATGGCTACACTTTCGGCGGTTGGTTCACCGATGAGGCTCGCACGCAGGCGTATGACTTCAGTACGCCGGTGACGGCCGATCTGACGCTGTATGCCAAGTGGACCAAGAATGCCGTTAACCCTGGCGGTAATGGCGGTTCTGGCGCTAATGGTGGCAACGGTGGCGTTGGCAACGGTTCCGGTGCTGGCGCTGGCACGGGCACGGGTTCCGGCTCCGGCACGAAGGGCCAGCAGGCTGGCGGCGCTGTCGCTCCGGGTCATAAGCCGATGACCAAGACGACGGTGTCGACCAAGACCGAGACCAAGGACAACAAGCCCAACAAGAAGGACTCCGATAAGTCCGATAAGAAGGACGAGAAGAAGTCTGACAAGAAGTCTGACAGGAAGGACGGCAAGTCCGACAAGAAGTCCGATTCCAAGTCCGATACGGGTGCTGTTTCCACGACCACTGCTAAGAAGTCCTCTAGTGCTTTCGAGCAGGAGACTGGCACCAATCCGCTCGCCATCGTTGGCATCGCCGCCGGCGTGATTGGCCTCGCGCTCATCGCCGTCTTCGTGCTGACCAAGCGCGGCAAGGGTGACGGTAATGCCCGATAAGCCCAAGGAGACCAGCGGGCAACAGCCCGACTCCTCGTTTATCCAGCTCGATGATCCAAAGCAAAAGGGCGCCGCTTCGGCGGCGTCCACCTCTCGTCGCAAGGCGCTCCTCGGCGTTCTGACTGCTGCATGCACCATTCTGATCGTCGTCTCGCTGGGTTTCGTCCATCCTTCCACAAGCGGTGCCTGGTCCATCGACTGGATCATTCAGACCGTGACGGGGGAGAGCGTCGTCACCAAGGACACCAAGGCGTCTGGCTCGACTACGACTTCGGGCGAGGCCAGTTCCAAGGATTCCAAGTCATCGAATGACGCAAAAGATGAGTCCAAGGGTTCGAACGACGGCAAGGACGATTCCGAGTCTTCGGACAAGGAATCGGACAAAAACTCGGATAGCAAGAAGTCCGAGGACCAGGACGGCAAGAAGTCTGGCGATAAATCTGCTGCCCAAAATACGGGAGCCGGTGATACTTCCAATGTGTCTGGCGGTGCTTTTTCGGGCGGTGGCCAGTCGTCTAATGGAGCCTCATCCTCTAATGGTGGAAACGCCTCCTCGGGCGGCCAGAGCGGCTCACAGGAGTCCAACTACGTTACGGTGACGGTTTCGGTCACATCGAGCGCTGTGGGCAATCCTGTGTCCTCTGGTGGCACCTTTACCTTTAACGAAGGTGCTACCGTCTACGATGCCCTGTGCGCGCTGGGCCTTTCTGTCAACGCACACGGCTCATCGTACGGCACGTATGTTTCTGCGATTGGTGGTTTGGCCGAGAAACAGTACGGCGGCACGAGCGGCTGGATGTATTCCGTCAACGGCACAACGCCCATGACGGCCTGCAGTAACTACGTTCTCTCCAATGGCGACAACGTGGTCTGGTATTACGTTACAGGCTAGGGACCTCGGCATATCGTACCAAACGGGCGGTTCGGACAAACATCCGGGCCGCCCGTTTTTCATGCGAATGGGACTGGGTCGCCGGGTCTCTCGGCAAACAAAAAACCGGTTGGAACGGGAATTCCAACCGGTTATACATTCAGGCAAACAGTGAATCGACTACGACCGTGCGCCCTCGAGGAAGAAGCGGCGGCTGAAGTAGTTGTACCAGGTGACCAAGAACGTGGCGATGGCCTTCATGGCTTGGTAGCCGATGCTCAAAAAAGTGACGCCCACAAACATGTACAGGTCGTTGAGGCCCAGACCGATCACCGACAGGATGGTGAAGATCGTGAACTCGCGCTTGCGGCTCATGCCTTCGCGATGGTCGAACACGTACTTCATGCTGAGCCAGTAGTTGACCACGACGGACGTGGTAAACGAGACCGTGGTGCTCATCAAAAAGTCGAGGTGGAACAGCTCGACGAGCGCAATGAGCATGCCCCAGTCGATGCCAAAGGAGATAAGACCCACGACGGCAAACTTGAGGAACTGCTTGGTATGAGGTTGTGCCAGCGCCTTGCGCACGTAATCACATCCAATGCGTTGATGAATCGAGCAGAGGATACTTTAGAGCTTTTACAAGGGAAACGTAAGGTCTTTGCCAAGAACTATATGAACTCGCCAAATTTTCAAGAGCTAATCCGCAAACGTTGAAAATTTGCCCGTAAACGAGCGACACCCACGGACGATACTGCGCTGAGTGCGCGTCGTCCGTGGGCGCCGTAATGCTGCAGGGGTTTCGAGCTATTTTGTCTCGTCGCCCTCCAGGAAGATTTTTCGGGTCACAAAGTTGTAGACCATGACAAGCGCGGTGGCGCAGATCTTGGCGATATTGGCCTCGAGTCCCAGGCCGGCGTTGAGCGCCAGCACGATGCCATCGTTGAGCACCAAACCGATCACGGACAGCACGACAAAGATGATGAACTCGCGGCGGCGGCTCATGCCTTCTTTGTGCGCAAACACGTACTTCATGCTTGCGAGGTAGTTAAAGATGAGTGAGATGATAAAGCCGCTGGTGTTGGCGATTAGGATGTTGAGGCCCAGACCGTAGTGGAGCAGATTCATAATGCCAAAGTCGATAACCGTGGCAATGACACCGACGACGCCAAATTTCATGATCTGCGCAAGGAGCTTTTGCATGGTACCTGCCTTAAGCTGGCGCCGAAGCGCCACGGGGATGACAAACTCAGCAAGTTTAGCCAATCCCCGTGGGTGGTGCTAGGCGCGCTCCTCGATAGCACCGTTTCTATATGCATCGAGCAGCTGACGCAGGTCTTGGATTTGGCTGCGGATCTTGGCGCCAGTATCGGTGTCGCTCACCATGCGGCGACGGTCCGCTTGGTCAAAACGGTTGGTCTCGCTTTCGATGTCCACGTTGCGCGTGAGTGCCTCGGCAACCGTCGTAAAGGCCCGGTGCGACTTGAGGCGGCAGCCGCGCGAGCTCGAGATGAGCGTATAGCCGGCGATACCCGTCTTGGGATGGTAAGCGCGGCAAAAGCCGCCATCGATGACCAGCAGCTTGCCCTCGGCGCGGATGGGTTGCTCGCCCTTGGTGGTTTTAACAGGCGTGTGGCCGTTGATGATGTGGCCGGTCGGTGAACATGCCATGGGCGCGACGCCAAACTCGCGCATGATGTCGTCGCAGACCGAGGGCGACTTGGTAAGCGTAAAGTACGGGTCCATCGGCTCGACCCAGGTGCTCTTATCGGCGATATAGGCGCGCTCAAAGGTACGCACCAGGCGTCCGCTGGCGGGTGAGTTAAAGCCAATCCACAGGTACCACATCCAGTCGAGGGCGTCGCGGTCGCCCACGCGCCAGGCGCGGCGGGCGATGTGGTCGCAAAAATCGAGATAATCGCGGCCAGCGTGCCAGGTGCCCAAGCAGTTCATGCTGCTAAAGGTGCCGTCTTCGTTGAGCGGAACGCAGCCGTGGAAGAGCAGGTTGCCGTTGGCGACCTTGTACATCGAGCCATGGGAATAGAGGAAATCGATATGGCGATGCAGGTGATCGGCGGTGACAAACTCGGACACGAGCTTGTCGATGATGTGCTGCTCCTCGGGCGTGAGTGTGTAGGGGTCCGCCGGGTCGACGGTGGGGAAGTCGTTGGTCGTGAGCGGCCACACGCTGCCGTCGGCGAGCGTGACCGTGCCGGTGTCGTGATCGATCTTGTTGAGTAACAGACGGTCGGTCATGTCGAACTCGGGATGGCGCTGGATAATCTGGCCCTCGAGCTTAAAGAGCAGCACGTTGATGGCCTTGATCAGCGGGGTGATGGACTCACCGTCGGTGTAGGTGGCATCGGCAAAGGCGACAAGCTCACGTAGCGAGATGCCGTAGTCGTTCTCCAGGATCTCGTAATTGTCGTAGCGTAGGTTGTTGCGCAGCACCGTGGCGATGCAGGCGGGCTCACCGGTCGCAGCGCCCATCCACAGCAGGTCGTGGTTGCCCCACTGGATGTCGAGCGAATGGTAGGTGAGCAGGCGGTCCATAATCTTGGCCGCGCCGCCGCCGCGGTCGAAGATGTCGCCCACCAGGTGCAGGTGGTCGACGGCCAGGCGCTTGATGAGCGAGGCGAGCGACTCGATAAAGTCGTCGGCGCTGGCGGTCTCCAGGATGGACTCCACGATGCGCTCGTGATAGCGCACGCGATAGTTGTTCTCGTCCGGGTGCGTGTGCAACAACTCGTCGATGATATAGGCGTAGTCGCGCGGGATGGCCTTACGCACCTTGGAGCGCGTGTAGCGGCTTGAAAGCGAGCGAGCGACCATGATGAGCTGGTCAAGCATCGTCTTGTACCAAGTTGGCGAGTCCTCGCGCTGGCTGCGGACCAGGTCGATCTTCTCGCGCGGGTAGTAGATGAGCGTGCACAGCTCGCCCTTTTCGTCAAAGGAGAGCGTGTCGCCAAAAATTTCGTCGACATGCTCGCGCACGACGCCCGAGCAGTTGTTGAGGATGTGCATAAAGGCTTCGTACTCGCCATGCACGTCGCTCATAAAATGCTCGGTGCCCTTGGGTAGGTTGAGGATGGCCGAGAGGTTGATTATTTCGGTAAATGCGGATTGTTCGGTGGGGAACTGTCTCGACAGCAGGCGCAGATACTTGAAGTCTTGCGGGTTGCGATCGAATGCGACCATGAAACACCTTCCGATGGGGCTGGTAAAACTGATAAACAGCGTCAAACGTTTATCAGTATGCGCCGCTTTTATTTCGATTTTGCGCCAGCGGCTGAATTGTCGGCTGAATGGTTTGGTAAATCGATTTAGTGAAGGTAGATGTGTTGGTTGGGTGGAGACGACAGAAGGTGTTTTCTCAGATATTTATGCGTGGGGCCGGTGGAGACGATGGTGGTAAAGATGTTCACTATTTTTGGTTCGATTTGGTAAATAGTGGACATATGTACCGCATGTAGGCTCACTGTGCGATAATTTGCGCAACAATGAGTAAGGAGCCTCATATGAGTGATTTTGTCCTGACCTGTGAATCCGCCGCCGACCGAACCCGTGAGTTCTTTGCGTCGCGCAATATCCCTGTCGTGTGTTTTCATTACGAGATCGACGATGTTGTCTATACGGACGATCTGTATCAGTCGATTACACCGGACAAGTTTTTTGCCCAGATTGCCGCGGGCGCCATGCCCAAGACGTCTCAGGTGAGCGTGGGTGAGTACGAGGAGTTTCGGGAGCCGTTTGTTGCCGAGGGTAAAGACGTGCTGCACCTGACGTTGTCGTCGGGTATTTCGGGCACGTATGGATCGGCCTGCGTCGCGGCGCAGATGCTTGCGGATCGCTATCCCGAGGGCGGCAAGGTGCGCGTCATCGATTCGCTGGGGGCGTCTTCGGGCTTTGGTCTGTTGCTGGAATATGCCGCCGACGTGCGCGATAGCGGGGCTTCACTCGACGAGACGGCTGCTTGGATCGAGGAGCACAAACTCAACCTGCACCACTGGTTCTTCTCGACCGATCTGTCGAGCTACCTACGAGGCGGTCGCATTTCGGCTGCGAGCGCGATCATCGGCACGGCGCTTAAGATTTGCCCGCTTATGACGGTCGATTGCGACGGCAAGCTGTCGCCACGTGAGAAGATTCGCACTAAGAAGCGCGCGATTTCCGAGATGGCTAAGACCATGATGGCACACGTGCAGGACGGTGCGGATTATTCGGGTAAGTGCATCATGTCGCACTCGGCGTGCCGCGAGGATGCCGAGGCAGTTGCGGCGCTGATTGAGGAACAGGTTCCGCAGCTTAAAGGCAAGATTGAGATCAATGACATCGGTACTCTGATTGGCTCGCATACCGGACCTGGTACGGTGGCGCTCTTCTTTATGGGCGACAAGCGCGTGGATTAATTTGCCCCATCACGTCGCTGCATGTTTGTTCAAGCGAAAACGGCCCGCCTCACGTTTGTGGGGCGGGCCTTGCTGTTGCGGCTAGCGTTTCTTTCCGCGGAAGAAGAAGCCGTGCAGTGATGGTTTGAGGCCGCGATTGGCGCGATGCTCCTCGACGCGCTCGTGGATCGAAGCGACGCGCTCGATGACTTCGTCGGGAATCGGCACGTCGGGATTCATGTTCTCGACTTGGCTGACCTCGGCGGCGGCGACCTGGTCGATAATGGGCACATCGTCGCGCGAGATGACAGGTGTGGCGTCTTCCTTCATCTTGCGATAACGCTGCATCATGTCGGTCTGTAGCTGCTGGGCCGAAGGCGGCGTCCAGATGATGGCGTTGGCGCCGGCGGCGATGGTTTCACGGATGCTCTCGGGCGTCTTGCCGCCCGGTGCGATGAGCGGCAGGTTGGGATAGTGCTCGCGCAGCTCGCGTAGGACCTGGGGCGTGTTCTTGCCGGCGGCGATGTTGAGAATCTTGGCTCCGGCGCGCACCTTGGCGTGAGCATCGTCGTCGCAGCGAACGACCGTGGCGATGACGGGGATGTCGGCGAGCTGGCAGTCCTTCATCATGACGGTGAGGGCCTCCCAGTTCATGTAGGACGGCACGCGCCACTTGAGGCGGGCGGGGGTGTCGGTCCCGTTGGTCTGCAGGTAAT
>ERZ827512.287-NODE-287-length-73430-cov-6.582842_pt1 | contig 73430 bp, 72 predicted proteins | sample MGYA00519916_ERZ827512 | MGnify/ENA primary metagenome ERZ827512 (study PRJEB31778, sample SAMEA3449335) | human gut metagenome | biome: human gut; feature: human-associated habitat; material: faeces | place: United Kingdom | collected 2010/2012 ... | reverse complement strand
AAATTCTTTCTAATAATTCCTTTAATAAACTAGGATTATCTTCATCACAGAATATCGTTTTAAAAACACGATCAAACTTAGCAGTATAGAATTTATTATCATTACAATTCATCATCTCACCTCCATTTCGGAAAGAGGATAACATGAATAATAATATCTGTAAAATGACCAATTTTAAGAATTCAAGGCAAATTAAAAGTCAATTTTAAAAATTCTCTAGAGGAAAATTTAAAATTGACTTTAATACTAATCTAGATAAGCTTAAATATACAAATTTTATTTTTTTATAAATCACCCTGATATTTCTTTAAAAAATCATTTGTCTTTCTTTTTACATAAGTATAATAATACTTTTTAGAAATTAAGTTTTCTTTTCTAAATATCTCTATTTCTTTCATAAGTTTGTCATGATTATAAGAATGATTTTATGTTTCTAATAATTCTATCATTTCTAACATGAGTGCTTGATCATATGAAAAAGGTTCTGTTTTACTTCCATTAACTTCTTCCTGATAAAAATTCCAATTTAGACATTCATTATTATCATAAACTGATACAATATTTGGTTGATAGATACTGTAATAAGCATCTTTTCTCCACTTCATGCCATCTGTTACATCATATACCCATTCTTCTTTTTCTACCCAAGTATGATTTCCTAATTCTTCTTTATTAATTGCATTAATATTTCCATTTACAACCTTAAAAGAAGACATACCCCTAGTAATTTGAACACTTAAATAATGACACTGGTGAATACATAAGCTATCACATAATAAGAAAATAGATAATGGAATTCCATAATAATATTTATCTCGTAAGTTTTCTATCAATTCATCTTCATAACAACAAGTAGCTAATAATTCTGTTTTCATTTTCATACTTCACATCCAATTAGAGCTATTGTATCATAATTTTCTTATTATCTATCTATTTTTTACTTTTAATTAACCATTCATAACTTTATCTAGTTTTCCAAACATAAAATCAAGTGCTTTGGCTACACATTCTCCTATTGCATTAGATAATTTTAAAGTAGTCTTAGAAACATTATTATCATATTTTTCTTCTTTATCATCTAAATACTTTTTAATATCAATTTCTACATTATTTTTGACATCATCTTCAAACATTTTAATTTGTTCTTCTGTAAGTGCTGTTCTGTTTCTAGCTTGATAGTCGATAATACCAGCATTTGAGGAATAGTATAAAGCTAAAAAGATTAAGAATACCGTTAATGACATAATTCTTAAAAAATTATTCTTCATTTTTGTCCCCCTTAATATATTCTGTTAACACTTCACTAATAGCTTCACAAGTATTAAATACCTCATCAATCGTATTATCTTGACCTCCTATTTCAATTAAAATGGTATTAGGACTAAAATCCTGATTATAGACGCCATTTACTCCTTTGCCCTGCTTTTTATAAATTCCTCTAGATAAGCCAGGGTATTTTTCATTAAAAGATTTATCTAATGCTTCTATCATCTTTAAATTTAAGGCATAGTCTTTATTTTCAAGACCAGCTATAAACAAAATCTTAGCATATTTTTTATCATGAATCGTAACTGTAGAAATACTTTTCTTAACAGAATCACGGTGTAAGTCTACAAAATATTTTAAAGAATTATTCTTATTATAAGCATCTTGCATCAACAACTTGGTAACTTTATAACTAGAAGCATAGTTCCAATTATTTGTTTTTAGAAACTCTGTAACATCATTTTCTTCAACAATCGTACTAATTCCATTACGATTTAGTTTTTCTCTTAAAATATAACTTGCCATCATTACAGTTGGTTTTACATTATAAGTCTGTAACTCATTACTAGCATATTCTTCTGATTGATGAGTATTGTATAAATAAACAATAGGGTTACTAGAATCTGTGTTAGAATATGGATCTTTTATATAATTAGAAGATGGAATAGTATCAATATCGATATCATCATCTGAAGATGTTTGAGGCTCTAAATAACTAGAATCCACTTCTAATAATGTATTAGGTTTTTTAAAATCAATATCTGTGATAAAAGTAATTAAATTTTTAAAAAACTTAGTATCTGTTTTTAATTCTAAATGACTATTTCCGTTTTTTAATAATAATCTTAAAAAAGTTTCATTATTCATATTTTTCGTAAAATATCGTAGTGTCAAACAAAAAGAAAACGAAAATAGACACAAAAACAAAAATATTTTTCCTACTATAAACTTATGTTTTTCATATCTTATCTTCATTTTTCTTTTCTTCATAATATCACCACCACTATTAATATAACTAGTAGTGTGTTATTTATATGTCGAAATTTTTGTGTAAAGCCTTATTTATTGCGTTTGCTAGTAAAAGACTAGTCTTTTCAATTACGAAATCAATTTCTTTTGGGGTAATCATCATGTTATAACCAATTGGTGTTAATACTTCAAAAATAAGTTCCTTGACTTCTTCTTCACTTAAGGTACCAATTTCTCCTAAAAGCTTTGTTTTTTCTTCTTCTGTTAAATTAATATCATGTTCTAAATAATTTCTCATAGTAACAGGTATCAATTTATTTTTTTGGTAGTTTTCTTTATTATAACTAAAGTGTTTTAATAAATAGCCAATAGTATCACTTACTAACACAAAAGCTTCAATAACAGTTGGGATTCCTATTGAAATAACGGGTATATGTAAAGTTTCATAACTTAACTCTTTTCGATTATTATAAACGCCACTGCCTGGATGGATTCCACTATCTGTAATTTGGATTGTTTTATTTACACGCTCTATACTACTAGATGCTAAAGCGTCAATAGTAATTACGAAATCAGGTTTAATTTTTTCTATAATACCTAACACAATATCACTAGATTCAATTCCTGTTTCACCAGTCACACCTGGTATAAAAGTAGCTACATTACGATAATTTGGATCCACTTCAATTTCATCAATTTCATATAAATACCTAGTTGCCATAACATCTGCTACAGTTTTAGGTCCTAAAGCATCTGGAGTAGATTTTATGTTTCCTAGTCCTACTACTAAACATTTACTTTTATCCGTAAGATTTAATACTTTTATTATTTTTTTTAGTTCTTTAATAACTACTTTTTCTAAATTTTGAAAATTAGTTTTATCCGTAACATCTTGATAACTAATCGTAATATATTTTCCTTTTTTCTTTTTTAATTCATTTTCATCACTCGTAATTGTAACTTCTAATATTTGAATATCTTGAAATGTTTCTTTTTTTGATATTATTTTTTGACTAGTAAAATTACTATCCATCATATCTACTACTAAATCTGTTCGAATAGAATAATTTTTTAAATCTTTTTCTTGCATTCCTATCACCTGATATTATTTTTTCCATTTTTTTGATATTTTATTTGCTTTTTTAGAAAAAATTTGGTATCATTAGTTGTAGCTAAAAAAGTGAGGTGAAACTATGCCAAATATTAAAAGTGCAAAGAAAAGAGTTATTACTAGTCGTAAGAAGAATGCTAATAACACACTTGGAAAATCAAGCATGAAAACTGCTATCAAAAAAAGTGAAAAAGCAATCAAGACTCAAGATAAAGCTCTTGCAGAAGAAAACTTAAAAGTTGCTATTAAAAGAATTGACAAAGCAGTAGCTAGTGGCTTAATTCATAAAAATAAAGCAGCAAGAGAAAAATCAAGATTAACAAAACAAACAAACGCTTTAAACTAAAATATCTATGTATGTAGATATTTTTTTCTTGCGACAATTTAGTTCCTGTTATACAATGATACTAGGGTGATGCTTATGAAAAAACTATCTATTTTGTTAATTACATTATGTACTTTTATGTTATGTATAATGTATAGCCAAGAAATTTCTGCTTTTGTAGTAAAACATATTTCCAAAGATGAAAAAATAGCTTCTTCTTTAGAAAATAATAGTTATGCTGGTAATACTAGTTATGACTATTTGAAATTAACGAATGATTTTAGTCCTAAATCTAAAAAAGATATTATTAATATTTATTATACTGTTTTAAATTCTGGTATGGAAAGTTTTACTTTCTACTGCCCTACTGATTATAAAGACTGTATTGATGATGTTGACTATTTATCTAATCAACAGTTATTGCTTTCTAATATTAATAATTTTGTTCCTGTTTATAACAGCTTTCAAAATATTGAAACAGAATTTGATTCTACTGGTAAAGTAACTATTTCTATTAAACATAATTATACAGAGAAAGAGATTAATGAATTAAATATAGTTATTGAAAATGTAATTAAAGAAAATATTCAAGATAATATGAAAACAGAAGATAAAATAAAAACGATTCATGATTACATCATAAATAATACTAAATATGATATTAATCGTAGTGATAATAAAGTAAATAATTATCATTCTGATTCTGCTTATGGAGCACTAATTGAACATTATGCTATTTGTGGTGGATATGCTGATAGTATGAAATTATTTCTAGATAGATTAAATATTCCTAACTATAAAATATCTAGTGAGAATCACATTTGGAATTTAGTAAATGTCGATAATAATTGGTATCATTTGGATTTAACTTGGGACGATCCTGTTACTTCTAATGGTACAGATGTTTTAGAATATGATTACTTTTTAATTACGACTACTGAACTTGAAGAATTAGAAAGTGATCAACATAACTTTGACATTAAAATTTATAAAGAGGCGTCTTAATAGGCACCATAAAAAAGAGTCAGTTTTTAAAATTGACTCTTTTATCTATTAAAATTATTTAGATTTTTGTTTCATTTGATAGTTTTTATAAAATTCATCACGATATTCTAATAACTTATCTTCTTTAATTGCTTCTCTTAATTCTTCCGTTAAACGAATTAAAAAACGAATATTATGAATCGATAATAATCTACCACCTAATACTTCATCTACATTTACTAAATGTCTAATATAAGCTTTGGTATAGTTTTTACAAGCATAACAGTCACATCCTTCTTCAATAGGAGTGAAATCTTCTTTATATTTAGCATTTTTTAAACTGATTTTACCGTATTTCGTAAAGGCATTTCCATGACGAGCTATTCTAGTTGGTAAAACACAATCAAATATATCTACTCCACGAATCACACCTTCAATAATATCTTCTGGTTCTCCAACTCCCATTAAATAACGAACTTTATCTTTAGGAATGTAAGGTGTTGAATATTCGATTGCTTTATACATGGCATCTTTATTTTCACCATCATTTGCTACTCCACCAATACTATAACCATCAAAATCAAGTTTTACAGTCTCAGTAGCAGAATACTTTCTTAAATCTTCATATACCCCACCTTGTACGATTCCAAATAAAGATTGATTGGGATTTTTATGAGCATCTTTTCCTCTTTTAGCCCAACGAAGTGTTCTTTCTACACTATTTTTCATATATTCGTAACTAGCACTAGCAGGAGGACACTCATCAAAGCTCATCGCAATATCACTATCTAACTTATTTTGAATTTCAATAGATTTTTCTGGTGTTAGAAATAGATTAGATCCATCAATATGACTTTTAAAATGAACGCCTTCTTCACTAATATCTTTAGGATTTGCTAAAGAAAATACTTGGAATCCACCACTATCTGTTAAAATAGGTCCATGATAATTCATAAATTTATGTAATCCCCCTGCTTTTTCAATTAAATCAGCACCAGGTCTTAACCATAAATGGTAAGTATTTGCTAAAATCACGCCACTATGTATTTCATATAATTCTTCTGGTGTTAATGTTTTTACAGTAGCACGCGTTCCAACTGGCATAAACATTGGAGTATTTACTATCCCATAATTTGTTTCAATAGTACCAAGTCTAGCATTTGTGTTTTTTTCTTCATGTAATAAGTTATATTTAATTTTCATGTTTTACCTCCTTGTATTTAAAATATTATAAACTTTTTCCTTTTAAGTTTTCTCTTTGACTAGCAATTTCTCTATAAAGTAATTCAACAGCATCATCACTTGGACAATTTTCAATAATAGATTCTATTCTTAAATCTCTAAACCCATTGTTTCTATAATTGAGTGGAGCCGATGGGAGCACCCTAATGCCTAAAAAAGAGGGACTATGATTATATTTTTCTTCTAATAATTCTTTTCTATCTTCCAAGAAGTTTATTTGCTTTTCTGTTAATTGTGCTGGTAAATATAATGCTCCAAAATATTTGTTATCAATGGTTACTCCTGAATTAAAAAATACAATAAAACCACGCTCAGTTAAATATTTACCCCAATCATCATGAGAACCACCTACTGGATAATTAGATAATTTATGTTCTTCACAAAATTCTTGACATCTAGAGCGATGATCTCTATCTCCAGTCATGAATGGAAAAAAAGTTCCTCTTCCATCTTCTAAATTATTTTCGCTATATTCATTATTAGGAATAATCCAAATTAATTGTTTTTCGTATTCCATACTATACTCCTTTTTTAATATTTTATTAACATACTATCGCCAAATGAAAAGAAACGATACTTTTCTTCTACAGCTATTTTATAGGCATTTAATACTTTTTCTCTACCAGCTAGTGCACTTATTAGCATAATAAGAGTTGACTTTGGTAAATGAAAGTTCGTAATTAAATAATTGATTGCTTTAAACTGATAACCTGGATAAATAAAGATATCTGTATTACCACAACATTCTTTGAATTCACCATATTTAGTCATAATAGTTTCAAGAGTTCTAACACTAGTTGTTCCAACAGCTATTATTTTTTTATGATTTTCTTTAGTCTTAGTTAGAATATCAGCAGTTTCTTTACTCATTTCATAGTATTCGGTATGCATTTTGTGTTTTAGTATATTATCTTCCATAACAGGTCTAAAAGTTCCAAGACCTACATGAAGTGTTACATAGGCAATATTTACTTTCTTCATCTTTACTTTTTCTAATAATTCTTTCGTAAAATGAAGTCCTGCTGTAGGAGCTGCACTACTTCCAATATTTTTAGCATATACCGTATTATATCTAGTTTGATCTTCTAGCTTTTCATGAATATAAGGAGGAAGTGGCATAGTACCTAATTCATCTAGAATTTCTAATAAAATACCATCGTAAATCAAATCATATTTACGAATGCCATCTTCTCCTTCAAAAACACATTTAGCTTTTAACTTTCCATCTCCAAAAGATATAACAGTACCAACATGGACTCTTTTTGCTGGTTTCGTTAAGCACTCCCAAGTAGCACCTTCTATATCTTTTAGTAATAATACTTCAATTACGGCACCTGTATCTTCTTTTACGCCAATTAATCTAGCTGGTAATACTTTGGTATCATTAAGTACCAAAGTATCTCCTTCCTCCATATAATCTAAAATATCAGTAAAATGTTTATGTTCTACTTCTCCTGTATTTTTATCTAATACCATTAATCTTGAAGTATCTCTTTTTTCAAGAGGTACTTGAGCTATTAACTCTTGTGGTAAATCATAGTCAAAATCTTCTAGTTGCATAAAATCACTTCTTTCTATTTTACTAAATCATAATAATCTTTTTCATTAATCTTATTTATTGTATCTTCCATAAACTTAGAAAAATCTTTTTTATTATTTACAGTTATTTTTTTCGTATTCATATCTGTTATTACTTCTGCTAAAATTTTGTTTCTAGTATCAATATCTAATGTTTTCTTTCTTACTGCTAATAATAAATCTTTATTACCAACGATAGCTATTGTGTTTTTAATTTCATCTATCGTACTATTTTCATAAAAACTAGCTAATGTAAACAAACTGCCATCATCATATTCTTCCATATTAAGATTTCCATATTCTAACAAGCCACATAATGAAATTACATACATTGCTTTTTCGGTAACTGGTATTAATAAAGAATCCATAAATTCCACAAAAGATAATACCTGTTTCTTTTTATCACTACTTAATAGTAATAATTTAGGAACACGATTCCATTTTTCAATATCGTTTTCTTCATCTAAAATAGAAAATTTATCTCTTACTATTTCATTTATTCTATTTACTAATTCTTCAACTGAAACTTTTTTAAATTCATCTAATAATCTTTCTTCCATTATAATCCCTCTTTTTTCTTTTTATTTTTCTTTTTTAACTAAACAAATCATTCTGATACTCTATTTTTAAATGTTCATAGGCAAGTGGTGTTGCTACCCTACCCCGTGGTGTTCTTTTTAAAAATCCTTGCTGTAATAAATACGGCTCATAAACATCTTCAATTGTTGTTACTTCTTCACCAATAGATGAAGCAACAGATTCAATTCCAACAGGTCCACCATTAAATTTCTTAATAATTGCTAACAATAATTGATGGTCAGTATCATCTAAACCTTTAGCATCTATTTTTAATCTATCTAAAGCATTCTTCGTAATTTCTAAATTAATAACGCCATTTCCTTCTACTAAAGCAAAATCTCTAACTCTTTTAAAGAGACGGTTTGCAATACGAGGTGTTCCTCTACTACGACTAGCAAGTTCTACCGCTGCGTCATCTTCAATTGGTACATTGTATACACGTGATGTTCTCTTTACAATTTTTACTAATTCATCAATGGTATAATATTGCATTTTAGAAATAATACCAAATCTATCTCTTAATGGTGAGGTTAAATCTCCAGCACGAGTAGTTGCTCCTACTAAAGTAAAGGGTGGTAAATTAATACGAATACTTCTACTATTTCCTTCTCCACCAATCATAATATCTAAAACAAAGTCTTCCATAGCAGGATACAATATTTCTTCAATATAAGATGGCATACGATGGATTTCATCAATAAATAAAACATCATTAGGTTCTAGTGTTGATAATATAGCGGCCAAGTCACCTGATTTCTCAATACTAGGTCCACTTGCCACTTTAATATTTACCCCTAATTCATTCGCAATAATATTAGCTAAGGTTGTTTTTCCTAATCCAGGTGGTCCATACAATAATACATGATCTAATGCTTCATTTCTCATTTTGGCTGCTTCTATATAAACTTTAATATTTTTTTTAACATCTTCTTGTCCAATATATTCATCAAGCGAAAGTGGACGAATACTTGATTCTACTTGTTCATCTTCTACTAATTCCTCACCTGACAAAATTCTCTCATCCATTTTATCTTATCCTTTCTTCCAAATCTAATTTATTATAGTATTTTTGACTTACTAATGGCAAATTAATTTTTTCACTCGCTAAATCATAGAAACTACTATTAAAATGATTTATTAAATAATCTTTAATTTTTTCTAATTCTTCTGATAATATAGCTTCATTTCCAATGATTATACCATAATCTTGGTAAGCAGTTGTTCTTAAAAAGCCAAAATGTTCTATTAAAAAACTAACTGCATAATAATCTTTTTTCCATAAATAATAAAATGTACTATCTAATAAAAACAATTGATTCAAAATCGTAGTAGCAGTAATTTCATGATTTCCTAACTGTTCGTTACTTTTATCAATAAGTGCATAACCATTAGGATCTATTAACCAGTTATCTAATCTTTTAACATTGGTATCAATTTTCATCATATTTAAACTTTTATCAGAGCAGGAAACCAAATCAGCATAATTACCTCCGTTTCTTTTTCTGATAACTAACTCTGTTATATCAGAATAATTAGCCTTATCACTAGTAGTTTCTATCAAATACATTTTATCTTTTATTCCTTTTAAATATGTATTTTCTTTCGATAATGGATTTATAAAAATATAATTTAGGTGTAGTATTACGAAATCAAAATAAGATTCAAAATATGTATAATCTTTTTGAAATTCTAACCATGCTTGATAGTTTTCTTCTAAAAAACATAAATCGATACAGAAATTACGAGTTTCTCTATAATCAAGCCATATCTTTTGATTATTTGGAGTTATAAAACCTACTTTATCGTTCATAATTCCCTACTTTAGTAATAGCTTTAACGCTTCTTTTACTTGTTCTTCTAAGCTTAATTCTTGATTTACTTTTACAACTACTGCTTTGATTTCTTTTTCTTTATAACCTAATCCCTTTAATACTTCTATTAATTCTTCATAACTACTAGTACTGTTACTAGCTTCTACTCCAGAAATTGAAATCTTACCTTTTAAATCTAATATCATTTGTTTTGCTACTTTATCTCCTATTTTAGGAAATTTCTTTAAATATAAAATATTTTCTCTTTCAATAGCGTCCATAATACCAGAAATAGAACCAGTTGCTAGAATGGGAAGTGCCATTTTAGGGCCTAATCCTTTTACACTAATCAGTTTTAAAAACATTTCTTTTTCTTCTTTAGACTTAAAACCATATAAACTATTTTCATCTTCTCTAATATACTGATAAATATATACTTTACAAGTTGTATTTAAATCAAATGAATAAGGATTTGGTGTATATACTTGATAACCTATCCCACCTGCTTCTACTACAACATAAGTACCTTCTATATCTGTTACCATTCCTAATATATAATTATACATAACTATCCTCCATAACTACTAGTATTATACTATAAATAATTCATAAACAAAAGAAAAATGCTCAAAAACTTAAGCATTTTACTCCATGATTTTAAAATGATTACCACTATCTAAGTAAAGGATTCCTTTTTTACCATCTAGTTTTTCTAAAACATCTTCATAATAATTAATTTGTTTAAATTTCGTTAGTGTCAAATATACATAATTACCATCATTCATATATAGTAAAAAACGATCTTCATCTTGCGTATTAGGATAATATCTAATTTCTGATATTTGATTTTTAATACTAGGAGTTACTTGATTCATTCCTTTTATAAAACTATCATATTTTGTATCTGGGATATAGTTTAATAATATCGGTACTTGATACTTTTCATTATCTATTAATTCTTCTTTATCTTCTAAAACAATCTTATTATTTTCTTCTTTTCTAAATAAAATATTATATTCTTCTATTTGTATCTCTACTATTCCTAATATTTTTTTCTTAATCGTTACACTTTTTACATAAGGACTTTTCTTTATATTTTTTTTCATATCTTTCGTTCTTGTTTTTAAAAAGCTAGGATAATTTTCAATTTTGGCTAACTCAATAATTTCCTGATCTTTTAAATAATTATTACCAGAAATATAAATATTTTTAATTGGTATTAAAGAGAGTAAATAAACACTACAAGATAATAGTGTAAAAATAAATATTATAATTATGATTGGTAAAATTCTAATTCTTATTTTTTTCTTTACTTTTTTAGCCATAAGTATTACTCCCAATTTATAAATTCTTGTTCTACTATTAAATCAACTTTATAATTTTCTTTTACTACTTGCTTTAAAAAGTCTATTAATTCTTTAACATCAGTTGCTTTAGCGTGATCAAAATTCACAATAAAATTAGCGTGTTTTTCACTTACTTTAGCACCACCTTTTACAAGACCTTTATAGCCTAAGTCCTCAATTAATTTTCCTGCAAACATATCTGGTGGATTACGAAAAACGCTTCCTGCTGATGGGTATTCTAATGGTTGAGATTCTAATCTTCTTTTCTTTCTATCTGCTACTACTTGTTCAATTAATTCTTTTTCTCCTTTTTGAAGTTGAATGGTTGCTTCTAAACAAATATAATCTTTATGATTTTTAAAAAAAGAAGTACGATAATGGAAGTCTAATTCTTTATTTACCATCGTGATAACTGTCATTTTAGGAGTTAGCACTTTTACTCTAGATACAATATAACCCATGTCACTTTTATAAGCACCAGCATTCATATAAATAGCGCCACCAATAGAGCCTGGAATTCCTGCTGCAAACTCTAAACCAGTTAATCCACGCCTAAATGATTGATAAGCAACTTTCATTAAAGAAGCTCCTGCTCCTACTACTACTCTATCTTGTTTAAATTCTATTTGTTTTAACTCATCTAATTTAATAATAACGCCATCATAGATATCATCACTAAATAAAACATTAGAACCATTTCCTAAGACCATATATTTTATCTTCAAGGCTTTTAACTTATTTATTAAAACAACTAATGACTCTGTATTTTTAGGAAAAACCATAACTCTAGCAGTACCACCTATTTTATAAGTTGTATAGTTTTTTAAGGAAACATCTGTTATAATTTTTCCTATATTTAACTCTTTTAACTCTTCAATTAATTCTGTCATTTTTATCACCATCTATTAAATTTCTTAGTATTTTGTATATCTTAGTAGCACTATCTTTTACACCCATTTTACTAACATTTTTATGAAATTCTTGATATCTTATTGGATCATTTAAAATATTATCAATAGTGTTTACTAATACTTTTTTATCATAACTTTCTTCTTCTATTATAACAGTTGCTTGGTTTTTCTCAAGACTTTTTGCATTTTTAAATTGATGATTATGCGTTACATAAGGACTAGGAATTAAAATATTAGGAATTCCTAAAACTGTAATTTCAGCAATACTACTAGCTCCAGCACGAGAAACTATCAAATCTGTTTTCTTTAGTACCTGAGTCATATTATCTAAATAAGAAACAATTTTTACATTTGATGGTGTTATTACTTTTTTATATTCTTCATAATACCCTTTTCCAGTAACAAACACAACTTCATAGTCTTTATTTTTAAATAGTGGTAAAGTATCTTTTAATTTTTGATTCATAGTAGTAGAACCTAAAGAACCCATTACGATTAAAACTAATTTTTTAGTATCACTTAAAGAAAGACCTAATTCTTTTTTAGAAATTTCTTTTGCATAATAAGCTTCTTCACTTCTAGGATTTCCTGTATATACTACTTTTTCTTTTGGAAAATAAGAAATGGAATCTATTAAACTTACTCCAATTTTATCTGCATAGTGAGATAAGAATTTATTTGATAAACCTGGTATTGAATTCTGTTCGTGAATGAATGTCTTATACCCTAGTTTCTTCGCACTATAAATAACGGGAGCAGTTACATAGCCTCCTACTCCAATTACGATATCTGGATTAAATCTCTTGATTTCTTTTTTTAATATTTTAATGTTTTTAGCATAGTTTTTTAAAACACTTATATTTTTAAAAGGATTTTTTCTGTTAAGTCCTTTCATGTCAATAGAAAAATAAGGAATATTTTGATTAGGAATAATCGTAGATTCCATTCTATCTTTGGTACCAATATAGAGAATCTCACTATTTGGTTCTTTTTCTTTAATTTTATGAATAATCGCTAAGGCAGGATAAATATGTCCTCCTGTACCTCCAGCACTTACTATAATTCTCATTTCTTTCACATCCATTTACATTATACCATAATTATATGACAGAAAAAGTGTTTTTATCTGCTTTCATTGAATAATGTGTCAAAATAGTTGACTTTTCTCCATTTTAGTGTTATATTTATAGCCGTTGTAAGAAGTACTTATATAGTACTTCTATTTTTTATGAAGGAGAGATTTTATGTTAAGTAAAAGCAGTAGTAGTAAAAAAGCAGTACCAAATATGGATTATTTAGAGAAGGTTTCAGAAGTTCAAGTATTTTTAGAGGTTAATCGTTATTATGAACTTTTAAGTAATTACCGTAATAGAGAATATTACCAAAAACTAGCTAATAATTATAAAAATATTGGCGATACCGAAACAGCTAAATATTTCCTAGAAAAAGCTAAAATGGCATCTTACATCATTAAAGACGACGAAAGTTTAAAAAAAGTAGAAAGTATGTTAGATGGTTGTATCTTACAAACAAATCGTTTTAATACAGATACTTGTTTATTAGATGATGGTAGTGTTAATATGACAGATAACTTTTATTCTTGGTATTATAGTTGGGTTTCTTATATAGAAAATATGGATGATGAAACACTTCTTGCTTTCCGTAAATGTCGTTATGAAGGAAAGGGCTTAGAAAATTTCACATTAAATGGTTACCCTACTTTTAGTACCGTAGAAGAAGAATTAGAAAAACCTAAAATTAAACAATATATGTTTAAAGGTGAAACTGCAACAAAAAATATTAGACAAAAACTTGCCTAATATTTTTTTAATGCAAAATAATTAGCGTTTACAATTTCATAACCTTTTACTGCTAATCTTCCAGGAATATAAGATAAGATATCATAGTGATAATCTTTATATTTTTCTTCTAATAATTCACTGTAGACTTGTAAAATGGTTTTATTTTTGACTTTTTTTGTTCTACATAGCTTGATTAGTTTATTTGTGATATCATCAGCTATTTTCATACACATTTCTTGATCCATATAAACTCCTTTCTTATTCAATTATTATTATAATGGTTATACAACCAATAGTCAATAAACTAGTTTAATTGGTAAAATTTACCATAGGAAGTGTTGTAATGGTAAAAGTTAATATTGAAGATGGTTATTACTTATTTAAATTAAATGATATATTAAGAAATAGAAATATTAGTAAGAATAAACTTATGAGAGAAACAAATACTGATTTTAAAGTAATTCAAAGAATTATTAATGGAGAACTTACAAAATTAGATATTATTGTTTTAGCTAGAATCTGTAATTTCTTAAATTGTCATTTTTCTGATATTATTGAATATTATCCAGCTTTAACAACCGAGTTAGAAGAAATGAAATAAATGTAGCATTCTGCTACATTTTTTATTTTAAAGTATTTTTTTTTAAAATGTTTATTTTTTTAAGTTTCTGTAGATTTTCGTTCGTTTTCGGTATTTTTACCTCTACTTTCAGTTAATTTTTACCGAAAACGAACGAAAATGAACGGAAAAGCACATTTTACCAAGCAATAAATCTTTCCCAATGTTCTACTACATTATCAGAAACAGAGTCAAAATAAGTACTTAACTGCTTACTAATTACTTTAGCTTTTTCATTGATAGGATTACCCTTTACATAGTATTCTTTCTTTAAACTTCTGAACATCATATCTTCAAAAATAACTGCCCTATCTTCTTTATAATTTGTTTTAGAATAACTAGATATAAAATAGTATGGATTTGAAAAAAAGTAAACATAATCATTATTTTGATTTCCGTAAACAAATCCTTGAGGATTAAACTCTGCCATACTATTTTCCAAAGCACTAGCTCCAATAATAGTTGCTAAATAACAGTCTATATAATGCATCATTTCGTGATGTAGAGTGCTTTCAAACAAATAACTTCCTGTATCCAGTAAAATAATGGTTGTATTAGGATTTCTATTATCTGTTAACCCAGCAGTACCCTCTTTTATACTTTTAACTAAATAAATAGTAACTTGTTTCCATTTATTTTTAATTTCTTTAAAGAAGGAACTAGGATATTTGCTTAAAGCACTGTCTATTTTTTTTAAATGACTATATATTTCATCATCATCATAGATTTTAGTTGGTATTGCATAATCATTGGCATAATTACCATCTAACTCATCTTTATAACCAATAGAAACATTATATTTTGCTCGAATTTGATTTCTGTATTCATTATTAATTTGCTCTTGTGTTTTTGGTGATGGTGATGGTGTTTGTGAAGGCGTTGGTTTTTCTACTTTATTAGTCTCTTGCTTATTAGCATTATTATTTTGATTAGTTAAAGAACCAGTGCTATTATTTTCTTTATTAGTATCTGTTTTATTATTCTGATTATTATCTGTCTTAGTATCTGTTTTATTGGTATTTTTATTAGTATCAGATTTATTATTGTTATTGTTATTAGGTTTCACAGTTGTGTTACTATTACTATTATTTTTTTGATTAGAATTTGTTTTATCTTTTTCTGTAGATAATGAATTTTCAGAAGAATTACTAGTTGTATTCTCTTTATCACTATCAGATTGATTTCCAACTTGTTCAATTTCTAAATTAGAGTCTTTATTTTGTTCTTCTGTTTTAATCTCAGTATTACCACTATCTTTTTCAATCTTTTTATTTGATTTTTTTAAATTACTATTCAAATAAAGAAAAGTAACTACTACTGCAAATAATATTATAAAAATTATCACAAAACATTTTTTTGAATTTAACTTCATACACATACTCCCTATATAAATTCTAGGTTTATTATATCTTAATTTTTTCAATGGTGCAAATAGATATCTACAAAAAATTAACAAAAGATTTATCTTTTATTTTTGATACCTACTAATATTTAGTAGTATTCCAATACTAACTAATGTAATTAATAAACTAGAGCCACCATAACTTAAAAATGGTAAGGTTACACCTGTAACTGGAATTAAGCCAATTACCACCATTAGATTCATGACTGCTTGAATTAAAATCTGAAATATCATACCAAAAGCTAAGTATTTTGGAAAACTATCTTTACAGCTTAAGGCAATTTTAATTCCACGATATAAAATAGTAATAAATAAAACACTAACGATAACTACTCCTAAGAAACCAAACTCTTCACTAATAATAGAAAAAATAAAATCTGTTTGTGGTTCTGGCAAATAAAATTGTTTTTGTCTAGAATTTAAAAAGCCTTGTCCTAGTAGTCCACCTGGACCTATTGCGTATAAACTTTGAATAATTTGAAATCCTGTTCCAAGTGGATCTTTCCATGGATCGATAAAAGAAGTAATACGATCCATTCTGTAAGGTGCTATTAAAATTAGAAAAACAATTCCCCCTACTCCTAAAACACCTAAACCAATAAAGAATTTAATATTTACTCCAGCAATAAACAACATAGCTAAAATACTTACTACAATAATCATTCCTGTACCAAAGTCAGGTTGTAGCATAATTAGACCAAAGACGGTAAATAAAACTATTAAAATAGGAATAACGCCTTTTCTAATATCTTTTAAAAATTTATTATTGTTTGATAGATACTTGGCCGTAAAAATAATGAGTCCAAGTTTCGCAAATTCACTTGGCTGAATTCCAAAAGAACCAATACCAAACCAACTACGACTCCCATTTCTGACACTACCAATACCTGGAATTAAAACTAAAACTAATAAAAATAGACAAACAGTTAAAATTAAGTTTGTCTTTTTATAATACCATGAATAATCTAGTTTTGATATTGTAATCATTAGTACGATTCCTATTATAATGAATAATGACTGTTGTTTCACATATTTAAAACTATCGTGAAACTTATACTCTGCCCAAATAGAAGAAGCAGAATAAATCATTATGAGTCCAAATAGTATTAAGAGTATTACAGCGATAAAAAGAACTAAGTCAAATTTTCGCTTTTTCATCTCATCACTCTTTCTTTATAACCATACTCCAAAGAAAATACCACCCATTGCTAGAACTAAGCCAACAACCCAAAATAATTTAACGATATCTTGTTCTTTCCAACCTAGTTTTTCAAAATGATGATGAAGTGGTGTCATTAAGAATAATTTTTTCTTAAATACGTAAAGCCAAAATACTTGTAGAATTACACTTAATGTTTCAATAATAAAGATACTTGCTACTACTGCTAAAGTTACTTCACGGTGAGTAAGTACCGCAATTGTAGACATAACACCGCCTAAGGCAAGACTACCAGTATCTCCCATAAATACTTTAGCAGGATAAGTGTTAAAAACTAAAAATCCTAAAATACTTCCTGCTAAGATAAAGGTAAATATTCCCATATCTTCAAAACCAACAACCATAGAAATTAAACTAAATGCAATAAAGGCAATTGCTGATAATCCTCCAGCTAACCCATCTAGACCATCTGTTAAGTTAACAGCATTAGATCCACCTACTAATAGGAAAAGAATAAATAAACCGTATACCCAACCCATTTCAATATGAATTCCTAAAGTTGATACAATTAAAGCTGTTTGACCACCATTTCTAATATACATATAGAAAAATATCAAAGCTATGATAACTTGACCTATTAATTTCTGTACTTCGGTTAATCCTTCATTATTATGTCTTTTAATACTTAGATAGTCATCTAGAAAACCAATAATGGCATAACCAATAAAAACAACTAAAACAATTCCTAAATTAGTGGTATATTCAATTTTATGTGTAATTAGTAATAGGAAAGTTGTAAATAAGGTAGAAAAAATAAAAATCAAGCCACCCATGGTAGGTGTTCCTTCTTTTTTACGATGACTTTCTCCTACAAATACACTAATTCTTTGACCAACATTTAATTTTTTTAACGATGGTATTAAAATCAGACCTAATACTACAGAACATAAAAAGCCAATCATAATCGCAAATACTGATTTTGTTAGAATTAGCATATTATCACTCCTGTTTCTTTAAACATTATACTACACTTTTACTTTTTACCGAAGAACATTTATATCAATATACAAAATTTTACACTATATAGTAATACCATCTCGTTAATTCATTATATGATACCTTATTTCAATTATACTAAAAGGAATACAAAATCGTATTCCTTATCTATTTATTTTATTAACTATATCTATGAGTTCTTCCTTCTTTATCTACTCTTATTATTTATAAATAACTTTTTACTTTAAAATATAATTTGTTTAATTCCAAAAATTAGTATAATTATATTAAAAGGCAGTGATTTTATGAAAAAAAGGCATATATTATTCATTATTATTATCATAAGTGTTCTATCGATATTTCCTTTATTAGTCAAAAGTAATGTATTAGGTCATGATACCCGATTTCATTTAGCTAATATAAAAGATATTAGTAATACTATGAGATTAACTAATCCTCTTCCAAAGATTAGCAATATTATTGGAAATGGCTTAGGATATGGAACTCATTTATTTTATGCACCACTACCACATTACATTGGTGGATATGTAAATAGAATTTTTAGATTTCTTGATTTTGGTGCTGATAACTGTTTAGTTTTTATGTATCTATTAGTTTCTATATCATCAGGAATTATCATATACTATTTAGCTTTTGATTTAACTAAAAATAAATATACTTCACTACTTAGCTCTATTATTTATCTATTAACACCTTATCGTATGGGTGATATGATTGTCAGAAGTAGTTATAATGAAATATTTATTTTTCTATTTTTCCCTATGATACTCCTTAGTTTAAACCGTTTAATCAATAATAAAAAGTATTTAGTTTTATTTGTAGTTAGTTATTCTGGTCTTATTCTTTCACACTTAGTTATGTCTTTATATGCTACTTTATTTATAATAATATGGGCTCTATTTTTCTATAAGCAATTATTCCAAAAAGAAAACATTTTAAAACTATTAAGAGGAATTTCTATAGTAAGTATGATTGTCTTACCATTCTTAACACTATTAGTTAGTCAAAAAATGGGTGGTAATTATTCGGTATTTACTGATGGCTATATGGCTAATATAAAAGATATCAATGCTTCTACTTTATCATTAAAAAGTTTTATTATTCCATTAAATGATTATAGTTGGGAAGTTCCACAATTTACTAATATTTTAGTAATTATTACTTTTTTAATCAGTTGTTTTATCATTATTAAAGATAAAAATAAAAATAAAAACTTATACTATTTTATTATATTATTTTTAATTAATTTTATTATGTGTCTTAAAATATTTCCTTGGAATTTATTACCAAAGTTCTTCTATATGATACAATTTCCATGGCGACTTCAAACTTTTATAACAGTATCACTTAGTATTATTGCTCCAATTTGTTTTACTAAACTAAGTATTAAAAAATTAAAAATTGCTACTATTATTTTTACTTGTTTATTAATAGTTACTGAAATACCATTTATTAAAAGTATGATGAATTATACTTATTTATTAGATTCTGATATAGATTATAATTTTGGTATGGGTAATTCAAGAGAATATCTTCCTATTTCAGCTAATGAAAATTTAGATTATTTTAATAGTAAAAAAAGAGAAATTAAATGTGATGATTGTGTTTATACTATTACAAGAAATAGTAGTAGATTTTTAAAATTTGAAATAGAAACAGACCACAAACAAAAGATTGAACTGCCAAAGATTTATTATGTTGGATATGAATTAAGAGATTCCAACAATAAGAAAATTAAGTTTTACGAAAATGAATTTGGACTAATAGAATTTATAGGCAATGAAAACACATATACTTTAACTTATAAAGCACCTCTTATGTATAGAGCTATCATTATTTTAGATGGATTCGTTATTATCGGAATTATTATTTTTAAAGTATGGAAAAGATCTAGCAAAAACTAGATCTTTTAGTTACCTAACATTAAGACAATAGTATCATCAGCTGCTAGTCTTTCACCTGCTTTAGGGCTTTGACTGATTACTTTATTGCCACTTCCTGCATATTCTATTTTCCAGTTGGTTAATAATTTCTTAGCTTCTTTTACTTCTAGACCTTCTACATTTGGTACTTCATAATAAACTTTATCTTCCCATGTATAATCTTTTTCTATTTGACCTTCTTGTTTTTCTATTTTTAAGGCATCAATAATATCTAATAATACACGTCTAGCAATAGGAGTAGTTGTATAACTGGAAAGTAGTGCTGTATTTTTAGGATTATCAAGAGCTATATATAAAACTGCTTGTGGATTGTTAGAAGGTACAACAGACATAAAACTCATGATATAGTTTCCTACTAAATATCTACCATTTTCTACTTTTTGAGCTGTTCCTGTTTTACCTCCAACACGATATCCATCAATATATGCTGCTTTTCCTCCACCTAAAGCAACAACACTTTCTAGGGCTCTACGCATTTTTAAACTAGTTGCTTCTGAAATGGTATTTCTAACTAAAGTTGGTTTATTTTCTTGAATCATAGTATTTGTTTCAGGCTCTAGTATTCCCTTTACTACATAAGGTTTATAAAGGTTGCCACCATTTACTATAGAAGATACAGCCGTTACTTGTTGAATTGGAGTTACGCTTACTCCTTGACCAAAAGCTGTTGTTACTAATTCTAACTCCCCTACTTTTTCCATTGGGAAAATAATACCTTTACTTTCTCCGTTTAAATCAATTCCTGTTTTAGAACCAAATCCAAATAAATCGAGATATGAAAATAGTTTTTCTTTTCCTAGCATCTGCCCTAATTTAACGAAACCTGGATTCATGGGTGGAAAGCAAGAGATACTTTTGTTTTAAAAAATTATTGTCAAAAGACGCTCTTACATTATAATCTCTATTAGTTGTTGTAAGTTTAGAATTGCTTCCACCACTAGAATTATTATTCATATCAATTTCTACTTCTTCATCATTATGTTTAAAGTTAAAAACCATTTGTAATTTTAAATGTTTTCTATCATTATTAATTTTACTAACAAATACTTTATCAATAAATAAATTAAAGTACTTACCTACATTATTTTTTATATCTAATTTAGGTGTTAAACTTTCTCTGATTTGAGATATTATCTTCTCATAATAAGAAACCGATTCTTTATTACTTTCAATTTGAATTAGTTCTTTATTTAATTTTGATATTTCATTTTTTATTTTATTATTCTTTTCAATAAATTCATCATCACTAATCATTTTTCTTAATGACATATCAATTAATCTTTCTTTTAGTATTTGTTGCTCATCTATTTTTTGTTTTAGAGAATCTGTATCATAAGCACTATTACTTTCTTTAATAAGATTAAGATAATCATTAGAAATTTCGTCTAATATTTCTTCTTTATTATCCACGATTTTTTCTAGCATTGTTGTAAATATTTCATCAAGATGCTTTTCAAATAATCGTGGTGTTGCACATCCTTTAATACCGTGTCTCAAAAACTCATTACACTGCCAAATCGGATTATCTTTTCTTTTTCCACTAGCAGTTCTAATAAATGTTGTATTATGTTCCATACAAAATATTTTTGATGTATAGTTTCTATTTTGAATATAAAATTCTTTATTTAAAACATTTTTATTCCACCTACTTTTTCGTTCATTATGTATTTCATTAGCTTTGTTCCATATTTCTTCAGATACAATTGCAGGTATAGAGCCACTTTCATCTTTATATATTACCCATTCTTCTTTTGCTTTTGAAACTTTCTTGTGAGTTTTATAATCTTCTACTTCACTCATATTGGCAGTATACCAACCCTTATATCTAGGATTGATAATCATTTTTCTCAAAGTAGTATCACTAAATACTTTTCCGTTTCTAGTAAAATATCCATCTCCTGCTAATATTTCTGCAATTTTTTTAAAGCCATATTCTCCTGATGAATATAAAGAAAATATTTTTCTTACTGCTGGTGCTTCAGATTCATTTATTATTAACTTACAATTTTTCTTAATATAACCATAAAGTCCTCCACCACCAACTTTTCCATCTTTGATACTTCTTCTAATTCCAAATTTAACTCTTTCAGATAATTTTCTAACTTCATCTTGTGCCATTGATGCCATTAATGTTAGTCTAAATTCACTATCAGGATTTATAGTATTTATATTGTCAGAAACAAAGAATACTATTACTCCATAGCTTAAAAGTAATTGTGTGTATTTTATACTATCAATAGTATTACGAGCAAATCTAGAAATTTCTTTTGTAACGATTAAATCAAATTTACCTAATCTAGCATCTTCTATCATTCTTAAAAAATCATCTCGTTTATAAACTTGAGTTCCTGAAATACCCTCATCTACATAACTTCCAATATGATTCCACTTTTTAACTTCTGCAATCATATCATTAAAATAATTTGCTTGATTTATTAATGAATTTAACTGTACTTCTTTTTCTGTTGATACACGGTCATAATCTACAACTCGTAAGTCCATATCATATATACTCTTACCCATTGTTAATTCTTGCCTTGCTTTAATAATATTCATAGATTTGCTCCTTTCTTTAATATTATTCTTTATACTCTAATAATATTTTATCCATTTTCTTTGTTAATAGTTTTTGCATCCTATTATATATATCAAATGATATTATTTTTTCTTCAAATAAATCCTTGTTAAAGGACATTCTTAAATTTAATATGAGGTACTCTTTCGGTAATTCTTTTGTATTTGTATATGTTTCTAATTCATCTGCAAAATTCAAAATATTCCTCCTCTCATTAAGACTATTAAGTTCATACGAAAAAAAGAACTCAAATATTGAGTTCCAATTATTTTCAATATTATTTGAAACCCAATATTTTCTTAATGAGAAAGAGTACCCTACTATAAATCATTATTTAAAAATATTAAGTTTTCAAATAACAATTTATAGGTTTAATATACTATTCTTTAAAATCTTGAATTTTTTTTACTAGGTCAAAACCATTAGAATTTGAATCAAATGAAATCATAGTTATTTCATTTGTAAAATATGTTTCATTATCGTACCTAATAATAATTTCACTAAATACATCAAGTTTTTCATTAAAATCTAACTTTTCAAAAGTTGATGCTAATTTTTTATCATCATCACTATATTTTACTCCTATAACATTTCCATTATCTTCATAGGCATCTTTTGATTCAGTCATAACATTATGTAGCATAGCCAAATACTGTAAGAAAATCGTATTTGCATTTTCAGGCATTCCTAGTAATTCCAAAGATAATATTTTCATATCATCATCATCTACTAGATTTGGATTTGCCTCGTTCTTATCATTTATTTGATTATTGTTTAGTAGTCCAAATATATAAATAAGAAATTTTAATTTGTTTATATCGTCTTTTTTCTCTAATTCTTCAATTAACTTTTTAACATTCTCAGTAGTTTCAGTAATATACATAAAATCATCCTCCCTTATATACTGTTTTTTATTTCATCAAATATTTTATTTATTAATGTTTCACTAATTAAATTAGATATATCATCACTTACTGTTTCATTATCTAAATCGTTAAGCATCTTATTAACTGCAATAAAAGTTGATATTTTATTAGGTTCATCTTCTATGGTATCTTCAATAATATCTTTTATTATTGATGTTAACCAATCTAATAGCCGATAATTTAAAATAATTTTTTGTTTCAAAAAAGCATCTCCTTTCAAATAACGAATTAGAGCCGTTTTGAGAGGCTTTATTTTTTAGTGCTTATAACTATTCAACCTCAGCTATCAAGTTCAATACTGATTAAATTAGATATATTTAACGGCTTTTTTCTTCGTTCCATTTATCACTTAAAAAAGTGAATTTTGCAAGTGTTTTTTTAAAAAAAATTATATAATTTTATCTTTCCAATTCTTTAGATTGAATTAAATCGTTCTCGCTAATTTCATCTTTTGCTAAATCATCATATAAATCGTTGAAAATTAAAGCAAATTCAGGAAAAACAATATCGATGAGTTGTCTGTATCTATTTTTTAGTCTAGTTTGTCCTTCGATTAAAGACCAATATTGACGAGCAAGAGGATTGTACATAAAATATTCGTCTTGTTTTTGATAAAAATCATCAATAGTGCCTAAAAAACATCTAGCAATTTTAAAACAATCAAGTTTATCGGTTTTAGATTTATTTAAAGTATCTTTAAATTGTTTGACTAATTTAGGATTTATAATAATTGTTTCAATACCTTTTGATCTGAAATAAGTTTCAACTGGTAAATGATAAATAGAGGTAGATTCCATAATAACAATTAAATTAGAATAATTTTTAACTTTATTAAATAATAAATCAAATTCATCTTTTTTATGTTCAATTAAAGAAGCATCAATAATTACATTTCTTAATTCATCAATAAAACAATAAACACTTTTACCTTTAGCAATATCAAAACTTAAAATATGCCTCATAAAAATAAATTTCCTTTCTTTTAGATTTCGGTTAAACCATATTCGACCACTTATATTCCTACATGCTTAATCATCCGAACTTTAATATTTTTATTAGTTTCCATTATCTACAACCGAATTAATAAATAATCATATGGCAGACATTCACAAAAACGCACTCTAAGTGCCTGATATAATCCGTCTTTACCGATGTTTGTTATAATAACAAAAAACATAAAGAAATCAGAATTTTAATCTTGAAATCTTTATGTTTAGGATTATACATGATATAATAGAGCCACTATTTAAAAGGGGGAGAATTATTATGAAAAATCTTAAATATTCAATTAGAGCAATTATCTTAGCAGGAACGATATCTTTAACAGGGTGTGGTCAAGCAACTCCAATTATTGAAGCAGAAACAGAAACGGAAATTACTATTGAAGCTACAATAGAAAACCAAGAAAACCAAGAAAACGAAGAAATAGAAAATTTTACTAAAGAAAACGAAGAAATAGAAAATTTTACTCAGGAAAATGAAGAAATAGAGAATTCTACTCAGGAAAATGAAGAAACAGAATCTACTATTCTAACTATTAATGAATATAATTTATCCGATTTATATTTAAATTTTTATTCTTATAATGATAGTAGTTTAAATGTTTCTATTGAAAAAAATGGAGATGCTATTCAAAGTGTTTCACTAACTGATTTGTGTGAAATTTATCATTATGATTTTGAATACAACCATGAAAATGATACTATTTCTGATAAACAAATAGAAGAATTAAAAGGAAAAGTAGAAGATTCTTTAAAATATTATATGTGTTCCTTTTCAAATACTAATTATCAACAATATATTCCAATTGATAAAATATGTATTGTAGATAGCATTGATTTTGAAGATAATAAGATTTTGGCATCAAGATGTGCAGCTGTAAGAAGTTTTGAAGAACTATCTTTTCCTGTTTATAGTGGTAGTCACAGATTGGTAATGCCAGAAGGCTATAATGAATTAAAAAGATATAATGTCGAGGAATTATTTCCTGAAATAATAAAAAATATAAATTACTTAGAAGATAATGGTATGGATACTGAAACAACAAAATGTATTTCTATATTTGATTTAGCCTTAATCGATTATAGGCCTATTTATAATCAAGAATTAAATGATTTGTGTGAAGAATTGTTGTCAATTGATCAAGAACAAATAGAAGAATTTGAAGATAGTATATTAGAACAGGCAGGTCTTTCATTGAACGATACGTTTTTACGATTTGATCCAAATGTTTACAAAAATATTGATACTGCTATTGAAACGTTTAAAACTAACCACCAAGATTTAGATAATATTTCTGATGATATTATTGCTACTAAGTACATTAATTTAAATTACCAATTTTTGAACAACGATACTATTCAATATATTTGTGATAAATATCAAATAGATGATACTTATAATCATGACGATAATTATAATATTTCAAATAATTATTATACAGATTTGATTGCTGATAATAATAGTTATCAAGTTCATAAGATATTAGAAGAAACCGGAAAATATCATATGGGAACTTTACGTTCAAAAGGTCAAAATGCTTACAAAGATATGTGCATTCAGTATTATATGATTTGTTTAGTTCAAAATAGAAATAAAACTTTATGTGATAATGCTTTATCTTTTTCGCCAAGAAATTATTTTCTTTCTAACATAAGTGTTTATAGCCGTGATGGAGTATTTAAAACATGTATAGATGGTGCCCCTGCTACCGATAAAACTGGTAATATTTTATATCAAATAATAATATCTAGTGATACAGACTTAAATGAACAATTGATTAAAAACTCTTATTTAGCTAATAAAGAATTAGCACCAATTGAAGATACGAAAGAAATGATAAAAAAATAAAAATGTAGCTTATAAAAGTTGCATTTTTTTATTTTTGTGATATCATAATTAATACTTTTAGTACATATGCACAAGAAATTATAACATATTAATTTATAAGGAGAATTTTATGCCAAGAGAAAGAAATTTAGAAAGATTGTTAAATGAAGAAAAATTGCCAAATTTTTATCATGATGTCAATGCTACAAATTTTAATATTTATTTATGTCAAACTAACGTTGATGACATTAATTTTAATACCTTACATGATTTTTTTGGTGATGGATTATTTAGTCCAAATATTCAAGGAGAATATTTAACGAACATTCTAGCACGCAGTGCTTTTAAAGGCACATGCAATTTAGAAAAAACTACTAAATTATTTTCTTTTATTTATGATGTTATTAATCCAAATTATCCTGGAAAGACTTGCAATCTATGTTCATTAATGGAATTTGTTTTACTATCTTATAAAGGACTTGTTCTTACAACAAATGAAAATTTTGCATGTGATTATTTTCTTTGGTTATTAAATAATAATTTAGAGGCTGGATTTGATATTAATTATCGTGATTCTTGCTATAATCATTTCTTAATTTATTGTACACTAGTTTCTTTTTGTGTAGGATCCAATTATAGTAAAAGTAATGGATTGAGAATACTGATGAAAAAAATAACGGAATGTACCGATGATATTTTATTAAATAATGAAGACCTAAATCACATTGAAAGAATGATTCGGTATTGTTGCAATGAAAACTCATTTTTCAGTCTTTTAAAAATACAAAATAAACTTTTGTTAGAAAACGATATTATCTCTAATTGTAATAAAACTATAGAATTCCCTTGTAATAAGGCCTATGAATATGTTGAACATGAAGATTGGATTGACTTACAAGAAGGATTAAATTTATTAACTACCTCTCATTTTAAAGATAAGATATACCAAAAATACCAAAAATATAGTGTAAAGAAAGATAAAACAGGAGAAAATTAATATGAATGATGATGTAAAAATTTTTGTAAATAATCAAATAAAAGAATATTTTCAATCCAATGTTCTTTCTTACTTTAAATATGTTAACGAAGATATTAAGCAAATTGATAAAGAAATCGAACAAATTAGTGAAGAACAAAATAGACTATCTCTCGTTTTAAGCTCTGATCCTACAAAAATAACAAAAAAAGATCGAGAACTTATTGATATTATTAATGCCTATATTTCTAAAGTAAATAATATTAAAAAAGATGCAGAAGAGTCACTTCAACAAGTGATTAATGATTTAGATAGTAAAGCAATAAAGGATAAAAAAGATGCAACTAAGCAATTAACAGAAATCAAAAAAATGTTAAAGCAGCAAGATGAATTGTTAAGCCAATTAGATGGCAAAAAAACAGAAGTACAAAGCATGATTGATAATATTATTCAATTATCAGATGCCAAAATAGACAAACTTCTTCAGGAAAAAAGTGTATTATATTTAACTGAATTCAATAAAGCTATATCAAAAACAGCTTTAGATGCCTTAGAAAATGTTAAAGGTCTAATTGAAAAGGCTGAAAGATTAAACCAAAAATTATCTGATTCTTATGAAAAAATGGAAGAAGAAATAAACGATTCTAAGGATGCTATCATAAATGCCGTAGTAAAAGAAGCAAGTGAGAAACTAATTGAAATAAATCCTTGCAAATGTTATGAAATAAATATTGGAGATTGGCATTCTTCTTTTAAATCTGGTGAACTATTTCATCAAAAATTTAAGCAAGTATTAGCACTTGCTGCTATGAAAAAACCAGTTTTGTTAAAGGGACCAGCAGGAAGCGGAAAAAATGTTATTATTGAGCAAGTTGCTAAAGCTTTAAATTTACAATTTTATTATACAAATGATGTAACTGATGAATTTAAAATTTTGGGCTATATGGATGCAAATGGAACTTTTCAAAGAACTCAATTTTTCAAAGCATTTACAGAGGGCGGAGTTATGTTTATAGATGAAATTGATAATTCTAATCCTTCTGCCTTACTTGCTATTAATTCAGCTATAGGTACTGGCGACAATCATTATATGGCTTTTCCAGATGGTGAATTTTATAAAGCACATCCCGACTTTAGAATTATTGCTGCAGCTAATACTTTTGGTACTGGGGCTGATGCTATTTATTGTGGTAGACAAACTCTAGATGGAGCTTCTTTAAATCGTTTTTCTACTATTGTTATTGATTATGATAGAGAAATAGAAAAGAAGGTAACTGATAATTCTGAGATTCTAGAACTTTATTGGAATGTTAGAGAAATTATTAATAAAAATGGTATTCGTCATGTAATATCAACTAGAAACATTATTAATGCAACTGATCTTATAAAAAGTAAAGCATTTAGTATTGAGGAAGTGTTTGATTTGACATTAATTCAAAGTTTAGATAATTTTAGTTTGGTAACTATTGCGAAAGAATTAAATCCTAATTTATGGCATGCAAATGAATTGCTATATCATTTAAAAGAAAATTATAATGCAGATCGAAATGCTTATAATAGCAACAACAGTCAAAATAATTATGGTGGTAGACAAAAAAGTAAGTCTTTTTCTAGCTGGGATTACTAAATATATTTTGTTAGGAATGTTAATATGAATAATTATAATATAAATAAATCAAAAATTGTAGTTAATACAAATGAATATAACCTATTCTATCAAGAATATGCTGACTTGGAAGATTTTTTAAAAAAAATTATAAGTTTACCAGTCAATAGAGAAGTTTTTATTTCTCTTTCCTCCGAGGAAAGAGGAATATCTGAATTTCATAGCTGCCGTAGTTTTGAAGAAGCCTGGAATTTATGTTATTATGGTTGGAATCAAGGATATGATACTTTTTGCCAAAAGATAAACTTTTTACAATGTGAATATGATAAGGTAGAAACACCAATTAAGAATTTTAAAGTATATGGTTTTTATCCTAATATACCACGATTTTTGCATAATAAACCTACAAATATGATATGTAAACAAAATAATACTATCAATAAACAAACTATAGTTATCAATTTTAATACTGGCTATTCTGCCTATCAAAATCACTCAGCAATTATAAATAGGGGAGTATGTGTTATTAATTTAATAAATCAGTTAGAAAAACAATATAATGTTGTATTTAATTTATTTGATTGTTCTACAGAAATGGATGAAATGATTTACACTTGTATTAATCTTAAAAAAGAGTATGAAAAAATCAACACTAAAAGGTTATATTTTCCACTAGTTAATTCTGATTTTTTAAGAAGACTACTTTTTAGAAGCAAAGAATGCTGTTTTGGAATTGATTATTGTTGGTGTGCTGGTTATGGTTATCCCTATATTCCTTCAGAAAAGGATAAAGAGTACTTAAATAAATCTATTTATATTTCAACACCAAATGAAATGGGTATTGAAGGTTATGATTTAAAAAATGATTATGAAAATTTTATAAATTATATAAGTAATCAGAGTTATTTTCAAGATAATATTTTAAATAAAGAGCAAGAAAAGAAAAAGAAGATGTATTAAAATTATAATTAATATATTATTGATTCAAACATTATCACAAATTAATTATAAAAAATAAAAAAGGAAGTCATATTTAAGTGACTTTTTTTTGTGTTTATGATAAACTTAATAGCAGGTGATGTATAATGAAAAATAGAAGTGAATTAAGAGAAATTATTATGAAAGTATTGTATCAGGTTTTTATTTTAAAAGAATCTGGCATTGATTTTAAAATTGATGATTTAATTAAAGAACAGTTAGAAATTGAAAATGATTTTGTGGCAGATGCTATCAATACTATTGTGTTAAAGAAAGATGAAATCTATGAATTTGCTAATAAATATTTAGATAGTTGGCCAATGGATAGATTAAACAAAGTAGATCAAGCTATTTTAGCTTTAGGTATCTATGAACTTAAATATACAGAAACACCTCCAGTGGTTGCTATTAATGAAGCTGTAGAATTGTCTAAGAAATATAGTGATGAAAAAGTTACGAAAATGATTAATGCTGTACTTGATGAAATCTATCATGAAAGCGAATAATATTATGGAAGATAAGTATATTACAGTTAGTCAGTTATCTAGGTATTTAAAGTTTAAATTTGATAATGATAATAACTTAGCTAATATTTTTTTAAAGGGTGAAATTTCTAATTTTAAACTTCATACGAGAGGACATTTATATTTTACGATAAAAGATGAAAATTCTCGTATTAATGCTATTATGTTTGCATCTCAAGCAAATAAACTGAATTTTGTGCCTAGTGATGGTATGAAAATCATGGTAACAGGTAGAGTGAGTGTATATGAAGCAACAGGTGGTTATCAAATTTATGTAGAAGATATGATTCAAGATGGAGTGGGTAATCTTTATATTGAATATGAAAAACTAAAGAAAAAGCTAGCTAGTGAAGGGCTATTTGATGCTAGTAAAAAGAAAAAAATCCCAAAATTTCCAGAAACAATTGGTATTATCACAGCTCCAACAGGTGCCGCTATTAAAGATATTTTATCTACCATTAAAAGACGCTGGCCAATTACAAAAACAATTTTATTTCCTAGTTTAGTGCAAGGAGCTAGTGCAGCACCGGAAATTGTTGCTCAAATTAAAAAAGCAGAAGAATACCCACTTGATGTTTTAATTGTTGGTAGAGGTGGAGGAAGTATTGAAGATTTATGGTGCTTTAATGATGAAGAAGTAGCACGAGCTATTTATGAATGTCCTATTCCTATTATTTCAGCAGTAGGACACGAAATAGATTTTACGATAGCTGACTATGTAGCTGATTTAAGAGCTCCTACACCAACTGGAGCAGCTGAAATGGCTGTACCAAATCAAACTGATTTTTATAATTATATGAGGCAAATTAATCTACGTCTTCATAAAGCTATGAAAAATTATTTAGAAGTAAGTCAAGAAAAATTAGATAATCTTAGAAATAGTTATATTTTAAAAAATCCTATCTCCATGTATCAAATAAAGGAACAAAAATTCGATACTTTATATGAAAAATTATGTTTGGTTATGAAAAATAGAATTCAAAATGAAGAAAATAGTTTAACTAGTAAAGTAGAAAAATTACCACTTTTTATTACTCATTTATTAGAGCGTAATCAAAATAAATATGTTTCACTGTTAAACAAATTAGAAATTTTAAATCCACTTCTTACTATTAAACGTGGGTATAGTATTACGAAAATGAATGATAAAGTAATTACTAGTACTTTACAGGTAAATAAAAATGATTCATTAGAAGTTGAACTGCAAGATGGATTACTACTTACTAGAGTAGAAGAAATTATGAAAAAATAGGAGGATTTTATGGCAAAAGAAGAAAAAGAAAAAACTTTTGAGGAAAATTTAGAAAACTTAGAAAAAATCGTAAAAGATTTGGAAAGTGGAAATATTCCTTTAGATGATGCGATTGAAAAGTTTACAGAAGCTATGAAACTAGCTAAATTATGTGATAATAAACTAAAAAATGCTGAAGAAAAATTAAATAGCATTTTAAATAAAGATGGCAAGTTGGAAGAATTTAGTATCGAAGAATAATTTTTAAAGTAAGTTATGCTTACTTTTTTTCTTTTTTATTATTTTATGTTATAATTTTATTATAAACAATAGGAGTATATTATGTTAAGAGAATATTATCATTTTATTAAAGAATATTTTTTATTAGTGGAACTTAAAATAAAGTATGTTGTGATAGTGATTGTATCAGCACTTTTTTATAAAGGATTTTCACTTTTGATTCCCTTTTTTGGTTCTCTTATTATTAGTAGTCTTACTAGTAAGAATGAAACTATGTCATATTTTTATTTATTTTCTTTATTTATTACCTATATTTTATATGATATTTCTTTATACATTAACTACAAAGTCTATGGCTTTAATGTAAATTTTTGCTATAACCAGTTAACAACTAAAGTCTTAAATAAATTAGTAACTGTTGATCATAATTTTACTAGTTCTATTAGTAAAGGAAGACTTATGAATTCTATTAATTCTGATATTATTGATATTGGAGATATGAATGATAGAATCTCCGAATTAATAACAGGATTAATACAAATTATAGCTCTTTTAGTAATTGTTGGTTTTTATAATATTTATATTGCGATTATTTTTATATTGTTTTCAATAATCTATATTATAGTAAGAAATAAAGCTGATAGAAAAATTAATTTTTACTATAATAAAGTAGTAGTACAAGATGATAAATATAGTACCTTTTTATCTCAAATTGTTTCAGGATTACAAGAAATTAAAACATTTAGTATGATTTCTAAATTAGAAAGAAAATTAAGTGTAATTCAAAAACAGTTTAATAAAAATTATACTCTTAAGAGAAAATACATTACTTTAAGAGATAATGATGTAAAAGTAATTTCTTATACATTTCACTTTTTCTTATATTTGTTACTATTAACTCTAATGATACAAGGAAAAATAGATATTAGCAAATTAGTATTAATGATTGCTTATTATGAATCTTTAATAAACTATATCAATGCATTTATTGAATCTACTTCTGCTATTAGGGAAACAAATACAGCTGTTAATAGAATAAATACTATTCTTAATTATAATTCTAAAGAAATCTTATTTGGAACAGTAGATACAGATGATGTTTTTGGTATGATAGAATTTAAAAATGTATCTCTAAAAATAAAAGATACTGAAATACTACACAATATTAATCTAAAAATTAATCATAACGAAGTGGTAGCAATCGTAGGAGAAGCAGGTAGTGGTAAAACCATGATGTTTAACTTGTTATTAAGATTATTCGAGCCTACAAAAGGAAAAATACTACTAGATAATATTAATATTTATGATTTTTCTAAAGAGGTTTATACTAGTAATGTTTCTGTTGTCAATCAAAAACCTTTTGTATTTAATATGAGTATTCGAAGAAATTTGGATTTTGTAGATAAAAACATTAAGCATCAAATAGAAGCGTGCAAAAAAGCTGGTATTCATGATTTTATTGAAACGCTTCCTGATGGCTATAATACGATTTTAAGAGAAAATGGCAGTAATGTATCAGGTGGACAAAAGCAAATGATTTCTATTGCTAGAACTATTTTATCTGATGCAGAAGTATTACTATTTGACGATATTACTACTTCCTTAGATCCAGATACCGCTAAATTAGTTCCTAAACTAATTGATAATTTAAAAAAAGACCATACTATTATCATGATTACTAAAAAGCCTGAGCTTATGAAAACTGCTGATAAAATCGTGGTGTTAGATCATGGCAAAATTAACGATATTGGTACACATAAACAATTAACACAAACAAATGAGATTTACCAAATGTTACAGTCTAGAAAATCGCCAAGCAAGATTGGGGTGTTTGACAATGTTTAAAAAATATTATGATATGATTAAAAAATATTTTTCTTTAGGAGCTAATAGCAAGAAATATTTATTTCACTTGTTTTTATCAGCAATACTTAGAAGTTTATCTTTTCTACTAATTCCTTTTATGGCAGCGAAAATTGTAGAATATGCAACAGCTAGTAATTATGAAATAGCAGGTGTGTATGTTATTACTTTTTTAATATGCAGCTTATTTTATGTATTATGCAAGCACTATAATTTTGTATCTTATAAAAATAATGCCATATTTACACATAATAAACTTCAAGAAAGAATCATGAATAAAGTTGCTTTTTATGATGAAGATTTTTCTAAAAAAATATCAACTTCATATATTATTAATACAGCATTCGATGATGTTGGAGATGTCATTTTAGTACCAGATTTATTATTTGATACGATTACTGAGTTTATTGGTGTTATTATTACTTTATTCATATTAATAAAAACAAATATTTATATTGGAATAATTTCCTTCTTTTTAAATTGCCTTGCTCTTTATGTTTTAGATAAAAATGTAAAAAAGAAAAATTATTACTGGACTATTCAAAAAAAATATCAGGATCATATCAGCAATTTGATGGGACAAGTATTAGATGGTAATAAGGAAATTAAATCGTTTAATATGGAAGAAGATATATGCTGTTATTTAGAGAAAGAAAGAAATTATTGGAGAAAAAATTATTTCTTAAGAAGAAAATATAACGATAATATTTATGTTTTTGTTCCTAGTATATTAATGTTTGGAAAATTATTGATCTATTTTATTTTAATTTATTTTATTTTACATGATAAATATGACATTTCTATTTTAGTTTTAGTGATTGGCTATTATGAAAGTATAGAATCAAGATTTCATTATTTTTATAATTGCTTAGATAATTTGTCAACACGCTTTGTTTGTATTAATAGAATTTATAATATTTTAAATTATAAAAACAAAAATATGTTAGCATTTGGTGATAATCAAACAGATGAAATATCAGGAAAAATAGAATTTAAAAATGTCTTTTTTACATACGAGAATCAGTTGATTTTAAAAAATGTCAGCTTTGAGATTTCCCCACATTCATTTACTGCTATTGTTGGTAAGAGTGGTTCTGGTAAATCTACCATATTCAGATTATTATTAAGATTATATAAGGCTGATAAGGGTATTATTTTATTAGATGAAGAAGATATTTATAAATATTCTAAAGAAGTTTATGCTAGTAATGTATCGATTGTGACACAAAAACCATTTATATTTGACATGAGTATTAGAGAAAATTTATCTTTAGTTGATTCTAATAAATTCAATCAGATAGAAGCTTGTAAAAGAGTAGGTATCCATGATTTTATTATGAGTTTAAAAGATAATTATCACACAAAATTAATAAGTAATGCAGAGAATATCTCAGTAGGGGAGAAACAGCTTTTAGCTTTTGCTAGAACTTTGCTTTCTAAATCAGAAGTGTTACTATTTGATGAAGTTACTTCTTCACTGGATATTAATACTTCTAAAAAAGTGATAGAAATCTTAAAAGATTTAAAAAAAGATCATACTATTTTGATGATTACTCATAAACCAGAACTTATGAAAAGTGCTGATGATATTATAGTAATAGATCATGGAAAAATAGTAGGCAGAGGAAAGCACTCAGAACTTATAAAGAATAATATATATTATCAAAAATTGCACAAATAGAAAGCGACATTCATTATGGAATATGGTTATCAAAAGATAAAATAAAGATATTGTGATTATCTTTAAAGTAATTATTAAATTCTAATAAATAAAAAATATAGTAGTCAGGAAGTGTTTTATGAAAAGATTAATAATTATTGCTACAAATGCTATAATATTTTCTCTTATTCCAATTTTGTGTTGGTTTGGTTTAGGAATATTAGTAGATAAAAATTTGGTAAATGTGTTTTCTATAACTTATCCCTTACAGTTTATTTATTCATTTATTAAATCATTATTTGGAACTGGTGCTAATATTTGTAAAGAAAAAAATCAGAATTCAAACGAAACTTTATCAGGAATGACTTTAGGAATTATATTTGGATTCTTTGTTTTTGGGCTTTTTCTTTTAAATGTAAAAAGTTATCTTTCCTTTATGAATGTTGATTATGAAATTTATAAAGAATTTACAGTATATTCTATTATTTTATTATATATACACAGTATATTTGCATTGGTATTAGAAAAATTATACTTTGAAGGAAAAGAAAAAATAGCCAGTAAATACTGTATACAAGTGAACTGTTTGAATTTTTTGGTATTAATGATTTCAGCACTTATTTTTAAAAATAAATGGTGTATTGTGTTGGTAACATTACTTATTACATTTGTTTATATTTTATTTGTTACTTGCAAACAATATCAAAAATTTCATTTAGAATTTCATATTGGTCAATATATACGATACAATTCAGTAGAGCTAGTTGATAATATCTTATTTTTCTTGATATTTTTCTTTGGTATCTCTAACGCTTCATCTTTTGGAACAGAATATATGGCTGCTTTAAACTTTGTAGCACTTATAACTGATTGCCAATGGGATTCTTTTGATGCCATTCAAACGGTAGCAAATATTGATATTTCTCAAGAAAAATTTAATTATAAGGAACATATTAAAAACGCATATAAATTATTAATGATTTTATTATCAAGTGTATTTCTGATGTTTATCTTTTTATATCATTATTATTCTTTAAATATGAAATTAGTGTTTATTTACTTTGTTTTTGAACTTGTTAATTTTATGATATATCCTATTTATAGAATTCATACTTGCTATTTACAGTTAGAATATTCCAGTATGAAAACTACTGTTAATAAAATTATTGCCAGTGTGTTTAGATTTATTTTGTCTTTACTGCCAACACCTTTTTGTACAGGAATAGGGCAAGTTTATTCTTCTATTTACCAATTTATATCAACTAATGTAATGTTTGGAAAAAATTATAAAGTTGATAATTTAGGAAATATAACTTTAAAAGGAGGTGAGGAATTACTATGAGAGAAAAAATAAAAGAATGTTTGAATTTTTATCAGATTACAGATAATTCGTATTTAGAAAAGTGTTATTTATGTTATGATGAGTTAGTAAAAAATCCTACAATTTATCAAAAATTTATTAATTTATATGGTATTTTATACAAAAGTCCATTTGATAATTTACGAAAATTATGGAAAAAGAAGACTATAGATGAGTTATTTGGTATTTCAGTTAATCCTTTTACTACTAATCTTTTATTATTACTTGGTGCTCCTGTTCATCAAGAAAATATGAAAAAATTAGGTTTTGACAGTTATCAAATAAATAAGCATTTATTTAGAGTTAGAGAATGCCTTTTAAAAGATATTTATGAAAGAGGCTATTCTGGTATTCGAGTATCTCAATTATTATGGGGTGTTTATTTTATTAATGGTAAATTAATAGAAATAGATAGACTTCAATATGAATATGTAAATGATGCTATTATTAAAATTCATATTCCAGGTGGTAGTAAATTAGAGAAAGAAAAAGTTTTATCATCTTTAAAAAAATCTTATGATGAATTAAAAAAATATTTTGAAGTAAAGAACTTTAAATATTACTGTGAATCTTGGCTACTAAGTGATGAGATTCATTCTTTATTAAATCAAGAATCTAATATTTATCAGTTTTATCAATTATTTCAAGTAGAAAAGAAAGAAGACTGTATTTCTGATATTTTAAACTTTCTTTACCATAAAAATGAAATGGCCAATTATAACACTTTACAAGAAGATACTTATCTTCAAAAAATAGTCAAAAAAGAACTTTTAAATGGTACCGTTTTTCATTTAGGAATTGGAGTTTTGAAAGAAAATAAAGAAACAGAGTAAATTTAATTACTCTGTTTATCTCCCTCTTTTAACATTGTGGTAATAAATATTCCATATCCTTTTTGTGGATCATTCACTACTACATGAGTGACAGCACCAATAATTTTATTATTCTGTATAATAGGGCTTCCACTCATTCCAGCTACTACACCACCGGTAAGATTTAATAGTTCTTTATCTGTAATTTTAAATAGAATATTTTTGGTAGTATCATTTTTTTCTATGTTAATAATTTCAATATCATAATTTTTAACAGTAGATGCATTAATAACTGTACGAATTTGGGCACTACCTAATTTAACATTGTCTGGTTCCTCAACCTCGATCACGTCATTATCTGGTAGTTCACTATTATAAGTACCAAATATTCCACTTTCTTCATTTGATTTAATAGAACCATATACTTCATCTGTATAAAATTTAGCTTCTTTAGCGCCTGGAGTACCTTTTTCACTAGGATTAATTCCAGTTACCTCAGATTTAAATATCACGCCATCTTTTACTTCAATTTTTTTAAGTGACGATCTTTCTTGAATTTCATGACCTAAGGCACCAAAAATTTTAGAATCAGGGTCAATATAAGTTAAAGTACCTATACCATTAATCTGGTCTTTTACATATAATCCTGTTTTATATACTCCATTTGTATCTTTCACTAATTCTAATGTTGTATTCATCTTTTTATCATTTCTTAAAAATGAGAGTGAAACAATACCTTTTTCTTTTTCTTCATTAATAATAGAAATCATTTCATCGATAGAAGATACTTTATGTCCATTTACTTCAGTAATCACATCACCAATTTCTAATCCTGCATCTTCGCCGACATATTTATCTTCTACTTTATAAAATCCTACTACCATAACATTTTTTGAGTTTACTTTAATTCCAACATTTTCACCACCAAGTATAATTTTATTAGAATATGCAAATACTATAGATGGAAATAAAGTGCTCAAAAACAAAGAGAGAATTAGTAGTTTCTTTTTAAAATTCATAACACCAACTCCTTTTAAAAATCAACTACATTAGTATTATGTAACATTTTAAAAAATATATATCATGAAAAAAATGGAAGATTTTAAAGTGTTACAGATTTAGAAAGATAAAGAATTATAATTTTACTAAGTCGTTGAAATTTACATTTTTTAACATTTATTTACATATTGACATACAAAAATATATAGTTTAGTATATTAAACAAAAGAAAAAACATTAGTAGGGTAGTGATAATTATGCCAGGATATTATGTACATTTAGCAGTTAGTAATAAAGATGTTAGAAGAGATAGAAGTTTTGTATTAGGCGTTGAAATACCAGATTTATTGAAAAAATATGTAAAATTATATGGTCTTGATGGTGCAAGAATAAAATACAATTCTATTAAAACAACAAAGATGCCAGAGTTTTCATACTTTGAATCAAGAGTTCAACAACAAGAAAATAATTTAAGTAATAATGGAATGCACTATGGTTGGAGTAGTAATCCAGATATTATGTGTTACTGGAATTCATTAGGCAAATTTGAAAAACAAAATCCTTTTTATATTGGTTATCTATGGCATTTATTAACGGACTTATTTATGTATAAATATTTGGATATAGAAGGAAAACTTAATCGTTTTGCTGAACAACATAAAGCTGATAAAAACATATCCGAATTAATAAAATTGGAACATAAAAAACTCCATAACGATTGGGATAAAATAAACGCAAAAATTATAACTATATATCCAGATGTTGTTTTGACACCTGAAGTTCTAGAACTAGACTTAGTAAAGTTTATAAATGACGATGAACTTACTTATGTTGATTGGAATATTATAAAAACTATAACTGATTATATGAGAACAATTAACCCATTAAATCAGGAGATTGATAAAATCATTGATGAAATTATGACCTTTATGAAAGAGCAAAATGATTATAGTGTTGATACATTAAATAAGAAGCTAGTTCTAAGCAAGTTTAAATAAAAATAATAAAGAAGAAACAGAATAATTAATTTTACTATGTTTCTTTATTTTTCTTTAAAAAAAGCTTATAATATATCTGCAATACAATAAGGAGGAATTCATATGGCAAGTTCTGTTATTCATATGTGTGTAGCAAAAAAAATAAATGAAACTCTAAAGATTAAAGATGAAAATATGTTATTATTAGGTTCTATTGCGCCTGATATTAGTAAACATTTAGGAGAAAGTAAAACGAGAAGTCACTTTTTTGATGATAATGAAAATGTAGATATGAATCGTTTTCTAGAAAAATATAAAAATAAATTAAACCACCCATTTATGTTAGGATATTATATACATTTATATACAGATTATTTATGGGAAAAATATTTTCTAAGTGATATTATTCAAAATAATGCTATTAAGTTATTAAATGGTGAAACAGTACCTCAGAATAAGGAAACTTATAAAAAACTAATCTATAGTGATTATACGAATTTAAATATTATTTTACTTGATGAGTATCAACTTGATTTATCTTTATTTTATAATGAAGCTATTGTTCCTGATGTTGAAATGGATGAAATACCAGTTGATAGGCTTTATAAGTTATTAGACTATACAGGAGTTATTATTGCGAATACTAAGAAGGAAAAAGCTTATACTTTTTCACTAGAAAATATTAAACCATTTATTGAAACAAGCTCTCATCTTATTTTAGCTGAAATTTTAGAGTTAGTTTCTAATAGCGATGCTTAAAAACATTATTTACATTTTAGACTTGTTGTGTTAAAATTTATGTATACTAAGAAGGAGTAAGATAATATGGAAGAAAAAGAAAATACCACAAATACTAGTGTAACAGAAAACCCTAGTGCTATTAATGCCACACCAGAAGCAGTTCAAGTTAGTGAAGAAAAGAAACCAAAAAAGAAAAAGAAAAAAACAAGTAAGATTATTTTAAATGTAATTACTTTTATTTTATTCGTTGTGATTGTGTTAGAAGCAGCAATTGGTATTATTAATATGCAACGTATTAGTAATAAAGAAGAGCCTATTTGGTATTTAAGTACCAAAAAGACAGAAACAGAATTAAAAACAGTTACAGAATATCATTTAGGATTATATAAAATTGTTAAGACAGATACAGCAAAAGAAACAAAGATTACATTAAAACCATTTTTTCTTAGTGAGTAGGAGGAGAAAATTATGAATTTAGAAAAAATAAAAGATACTATTTTAAAAGATAAGAAAAATTTATACATTTTAATAGGAATTGTTGTTGTTATTATTTTAATTATTTTAATATTTAGTTTAGGTGGTAGAAAGAATATATTGTCAGAAGCTACATTAGAACAAAAATTAGAAGAAGTTGGTAAAGACTTTTATGAAAATAAATATTATTCTGGCTTAGATGATGAACAAAAGAAGAATCTAGCAAACTTTAGTGAAAATGGTATAAGAATTGATATTACCAATCTAGAAGTAATCTCACCACTTGATGAAGATGTAAAAAAGCAATTAGAAAAAGATAATTGTGATTTAGACAATACTAAACTTGTAATTACGCCTAAAGAACCTTATGGTGTAAAAGATTATGATTTAAAAATAGAACTATCTTGTAAAAAGTAGTTCTTTTTTCTTTATAAAAATATAATAAAAAAAGATATCACACGATACCTTTAAATAAACCAAACTACGATACTAGCTATAAAAGATCCTATCATAATTAGAGTTAAGAAAATAGCCATTCCTTTTAACAATTTTTTGTTCATTTTTAACACCTCAATACCATTATAATAAAAAGATGGTAAAAAGTAAAATATTTAGTATATTTTATTAGAAACTTAATATGATTTAATAGGTGAATGATATGAATAAAATAATGAAAAAAGCTAAACAAAGCATTACGAATCAAAAAAAGAAATATCTATTTCTAACTACCATTCTTATCGTTGGGATTATCAGTGGAATTATTTTTATTCTTTTTATTTCAAAAGAGGACAAGTCTTTAGTAAAAACAGAGTTAGATACTTTTTTTAATCATATAAAAACAAATCAAATTAATTATCTTTCAGTTTTTAAAAATAGCTTTTTTACGAATCTATTATATTTATTTATTTTTTGGGTATTAGGAATTTCTATTATTGGTGTTCCTATTATTTTGTTTTTACTGTTTTTTAAAGGATTTATCTTTGGTTTTAATTTCTCATCTATTATTACTAATTATGGTCTAAAAGGCATTTTACCTGGTATTTTTTATCAATTCCCACATCAGCTATTATTATTAATATTTTTTGTTATGATTAGTTTTTATGCTATTAACTTTTCGGTTCGTCTATTTAGAGTTTTATTTTTAAAAGAAAACATTAATTTAACACAGTGTTTTAAAAGATATAATCAAATAGGTATTATTTGTGTGATAGGAATTTTATTATGTTCTATTTTTGAAACTTTTGTGATGCCGATTTTAATGAATTTGTTCTTGTAAAGGTAGATAGAAAAAAGTATAATAGTGTATAGGTGGTATTATGAAAAAAGTAGTAATTGGTATGAGTGGGGGAGTAGATAGCAGCGTTAGCGCTATTCTTTTAAAGAATCATGGTTATGAAGTAATTGGTTTATTTATGAGAAATTGGGATACTTCTGTCAATGGTGATATTTTAGGAAATCCTAATCTAGATAATAACATTTGTCCTCAAGAACAGGATTATAATGATGCTTTAGAAGTGTGTAATAAAATAGGTATTCCTCTTCATCGAATTGATTTTGTGAAAGAATATTGGGATAATGTTTTTGAATATTTTTTAGATGAGTTAAAAAAAGGAAGAACACCTAATCCTGATGTTATGTGCAATAAATATATTAAATTTGATTATTTTATCAAAGAAGCTAAAAGACTAGGAGCTGATTATATTGCGACAGGTCATTATGCTAGAATAAAAGACGGAAAGTTATTAAGAGCAGTTGATAAAAATAAAGACCAAACTTATTTCTTATCACAATTATCTCATGAACAACTTGAAAATGTTTTATTTCCAATTGGAGATTTAGAAAAGCCAAAAGTAAGAGAGATTGCTGAAGAATATGGACTTATTACTGCTAAGAAAAAGGATTCTACTGGTATTTGTTTTATTGGAGAAAGAAATTTTAAAAACTTTTTAAAGAATTATTTACCTAACCAACCTGGTAAAATTGTTAATATTGAGACAAATGAAGTAGTTGGAGAACATATTGGACTTATGTATTATACAATTGGTCAAAGAAGAGGATTAGATATTGGTGGTACCATGGATAGAATGTTCGTGGTTGGAAAGAATTTAAAAGATAATATTTTATATATCGCACTTGGGGAAGATAATGAGTATTTATATTCCGATAGTTGCGTTATTGATACTGTAAACTTTAACTCTACAAAGCGCCCAGAAAAGTGTACAGCAAAATTTAGATATCGTGCTAGTGATTATCCTGTTACACTAGAATACTTAGAAAATGGAGAAATTATAGTTCATTATGAACACATAAAATCGGTAACGCCTGGACAAGCTTGTGTATTTTACGATGGTGAAGAATGTTTAGGTGGAGGTATTATTAAAACAGTATGTAAAGCTGGTAAAAAGATTTGGTATATATTGTAAAATAAATGTAAACTTTACTACTTGTATTTTTTTATGAATGTGATAGAATTATATTAGGAGGTCATAGTATGCAAAATCTAAAAAAATTATTTTCAGAGCTCGGAATTTCAAAGGTTAGATTAGCAAAATATCTAGGTGTTTCGAGACAAATGTTATACAATTATTTAGCAGAAGAAAAACTAGAAAATTGGCCTAAAGAAAAAGTAATGAAAATTTTATGTTTATTAGGGATTAAAGATGTCAAAGATTTAGATACTATTAAAGTTGATGGGGAATATATCATTCAGGTTGAAAATCGTTTAAATGAGGGTGTAAAAGACGAAAATACTCGATATTATGGTACTGAAGATTTAAAAGGTTTAAATAAAAAAGAACAAGAATTATTATCAGATATTATTCAATTATTAAAAGAAAAGATCGTTGATGATAAGTCTAAAGAAGTTTACCATAGTTATCGTTATTTATATCATTTCTTACAGTCTATGGAAACGGCTAAGGAATTAAAGTATATGTTAGCTTATATTTCAAAATCTATGGGATTTATAGATGCTAATGAATATGCTTTTAATGAAGACAGACAATTTGTTTTTGAAAGTATTATGTTTTCAGCTATGACTTTATATAATAATGGCAGTGCTTCAAAAAGTAAGATAGCGGAAACTCACAAGAGATTCGTTCAAGAAATTGAACATAAAAAAGAAGAAGTGCTTGGCAGAACTCAAGAATTAAATACTGCTAAGGTACAAGCATTAAGGGAACTTGGTTATACAGAAATTAATACCAATAATGCTAAGGAAGTACTTGATAAAATAGCTGAAATTCAATCTAGAAAAGTTTAATTTAAGAACCAATGAAATGTTGGCTCTTTTGCTTTAAATAAAAATATTGATATTCTTGATACTTTTGAAAGAAAAATATTATATAATAACATGCAATTAGTTGGTGAAAAAACTGTCATCAAAGAAAATTTAAAAAGGGTAGGGGAAGGGAGTAGTAAATATGTTAGATATGTTAATCCAAAAAATAGTAGATTTTATATTAGACTTATTTGGAATAAATACTAAACATGAAGAAAATAAAGATAAGAATATTAATAATAAAGTAAATAATTATATCAAAAGAAATTTTATGACTTCAACAGAAATAATTTTCTATAATAAAATTAAAGAACTAAATGATGAATATATCGTTATTCCTCAGGTAAATTTAGGAACAATTATTGAAAAGAAAACAAAAAGAGATAGAAATTTATATGATATATGTAAAAATGCTAACATAAAATTAATAACTTTTTATACCAAATATCCAAATGAAAAAAATTGGGTATTAAATAGAATTAAAAATGAAATATCATTACAAAGAAATACTAAAACAGAAAATACTAATATTATTTAGCTATCTTTTTTAATTTATTGTATTGGTTAACATAATATCAATTATACGAAGTTGAATAAGCATAAAAAATTATCAATATTATAAAAGATTTTCCTTATTTTATATGGCTTTTAATCATAAAAATAATCTCAAATAAATTTATAAATATAATAATTAATACTATAATATGTTAACTAATTAAATATTCATTGATAATTAACTAAAATTAAAACTTAATTTTAAATTTGATTCATAATACAGTTATTTAATTATCATATTATATAATTTTTCTTTTTTGAATCAATCAAAATTAAATTCTATATAATATTAGTATTTTAATCTAATATTTTCCTTTTCTATTTTAATTCGAGGTGTATAATTATCCATCTTTTAATATCTCGATTTAAATTAGAGCACTCTCCTATTTCATTTTTTACGTATAAAATGAGTAGGGGAAGGGAATATTAAAAAGGGAGGTAGAATAATGAAAAATCAAAAAATAAAATGTAATGTTGAATCATGTGATTTTCAAGACTGTGATTGCTGTACATTAAAAGAAATACAAGTTGGTTGCAGTTGTGGTTGTAATGATGCAACACATGATAAAGAAACATTATGTAAGAGTTTTAAATGTAATAAAAAAGCAGAAGATTCTAAAAAATAGTCTTCTGTTTTTTAATACTTCCCTACCCTATTTATTTTAACTTTTCTAAAAAACTTTTACCTATAAAAAGGGGACTCGTAATTTCAAAATTATCAGCAATCGTTGCGCCAATATCAGCCATAGAATCTAGAATATCTAATCTCTTTGGCTCTCTTAAATTTCTACCATAAATAATAACAGGTACGTTTTCTCTTGTATGATCAAATCCTTTAAATGTTGGATCACAACCATGATCTGCTGTAATAATCAATAAGTCATCTGTTTCTAGCTTATTTAAAATCATAGGAATTTCAACATCTAATTCTTCTATTTTTTTGGCATAACCAACGGTATCTCTCTTATGACCATCACTATCAAAGTCGTTTAAGTTAACAGCACATAGACCAGTAAAATTCTTAGTCATAATATCACTTAATTTATTTAATGCTTCATTATTGTTCTTAGCTTTAATCGTTTTAGTAATTCCTTCATGATCGAATACATCAGCAATTTTACCAATTGAAATCACACTTAAATTCTTTTCTTGTAAATAATTCATAACACTCATAGTAGGAGGTTTTACAGCATAATCCTGTCTTTCATTGGTAAATCTAAAATTACCAATACGACCTGTAAAAGGTCTAGCAATTACTCTACCAATTTTCCATTCTTCTCTTAAAGTAATATTTCTAATCTTTTCAGCATATTCGTATAATTTAGCTACTGGAATTATATTTTCATGAGCAGCAATTTGTAGATTAGAACCATTTGATGTATAAACAATTAAGAAACCTTCTTCTATATGTCTTTCACCTAATTCATTGATAATATCAAGCCCATTATTAATACTATTCTTATTACCAATAACGCGTCTTTTCGTAATATATTCAATTTCATCAATTAACTCTCTTGGAAAACCTTTTTCAGTAAAAGTTTTAAATTGAATATCGTTTTTAACACCCATAATCTCATAGTGACCATTTAAAGTATCTTTACCTGAATTATTAGGTCTAGCTATGGTGTAATAAGCATCTACATCAGTATTTTCATCCATATTAATTGTATTTAGAAATCCTAATCTTTTTAAATTAGGAATAAACAAATCGTACTGTTCTTTAATATGACCTAACGTATTAGCACCATTATCATCATAATTATTGGCATCAATTGCCTCCCCTACTCCTAAGGAATCTAATATTACTAAGAATATTCTTTTAAATTTCATTATTATCACTCTTTCTCATTTCTAGGATGGTATTTATTGTAATCATCTCTAATTTGATTATTCGTAATATGGGTATAAATTCTAGTAGTTGAAATATCACTATGACCAAGCATTTCTTGAATTACCCTTAAATCAGCCCCATGTTCTAATAAGTGAGTAGCAAAGCTATGTCTTAAAGTATGGGGTGAAACATTAGGATTTAATCCCTTTTCCAATAGAAGCTTCTTTAATACTTTAAAAAAACCTTCTCTTGAAATAGAATCTCCTTCCCTATTTAAAAATAATTCTTGAGTAGTTTTATTTTTAAGTAGCTTAGGTCTTTCTTTTAAATAATCATTTAAAGAAGTAATTACATAATCATTAATTGGAACAATTCTTTCTTTATTTCCTTTTCCAATACAGTGAACAATACAATTAATAGTATCAATATCATTAATCTTAATACTAACTAATTCACTAACTCTAAGTCCTGTTCCATACAGTAATTCTAACATACATTTATTACGATAGTCAAATGGGGTATTTAAACGAATATCAAGTAGTTTATCTACTTCCTCTACTGATAAAACATTTGGTAGTTTTTTCGTTAATTTAGGACGCTCTATACTTTCAGCAATATCAGTATTTACATAACCATTCTTTAATAAAAATTTATGGTAATTTTTAATACTAGTCAGATAGTGAGCTATGGTTTGAGGTTTCTTTTTTTCTTTTAGTAGGACTTGCATAAAATCTTGAATATCTTTTTTACGAATTTTATCAACTTTTTTTCTATTTCTTTCTTTTAGAAAAAGCTTATATTTTTTTAAATCGCTATTGTAAGCATCATGTGTATTCATAGATAAATATTCTTCAGCTGTAATGCTATCTAAGTATTCATCTATCGTTTTTTCAATTAGTCCTTTTTCTTCTTTTTCGTTTTCAACTAATTCTTTATCTTCTACCGTATCTTTTAGTAAATTATTATCATTCATTTTACCACTACCCTATAACTATTATAACACGATTTTTCTTCTGTTTGATTGATATTTTATATCTGGTGTAGTAGAATATTAACAGGTGATTATGATGAATACTAAACTTAATAAAAGTACGAATTCTAAAGAAATTTGGTTTCATTTTGGAATTATTTTTTTTCTGACTCTTTTTTTAGTTTTTCTGACTATTAAAGGTGGTTACATTTTTGGATCTAATATGGATTGGATGAAACAGCACAGTGTTTTACCAGATTATTTTAGAAATCTATTTTATCAAACAGGAAACCTATTTCCTAACTTTGCTCCTCAATTAGGAGGGGGACAAAATATTTTTTATTTAGCTTATTATGGACTATATAATCCTTTTATTTTATTATCTTATTTATTTCCATTTATTCCTATGGGAATTTATATTATGATAATTAGTATTTTGGTAGTATTAGTATCTGTATATCTTTTTTACTACTTTTTAAAATTAAATCATTTTTCTAATAAAATATGTTTGTTTACCTCGCTTTTATTCTTATCTGCTAGTTGCTTTTTGTTTCATAGTCATCGTCATATTATGTTTGTGAGTTATATACCTTTTTTAATTTTAGCATTTATTGGTGTAATTTCTTACTTTGATAAGAAAAAAAGTACCTTATTAGTAGTTAGTATCTTTCTTATGATTTTAACTAGTTATTATTATAGTATTCCTGGTATGATTAGTATTTGTCTTTATGCTCTTTACTATTATTTAAAAAAAGAAGATAAAATTACTTTAAAAGGAATTATTCATGACGGATTTTTCTTTCTTTTTCGTATTATACTAGGAATCTTATTAGCAAGTATGTTATTACTACCTCTTGTTTATATTATTTTAAATGGTAGAAGTAGTGGTACTAGTAGTATTAGTCTTGATCTTAATTTATTAAAACCTAATATTTCATTAGATTATATTATGTATGGAACTTATGGAATAGGTTTAACTGCTATTTTTTGGTTATCTATTATTTATCATATTGTAGTTAGTAAGAAAGAATATAAAATAGTATCTATTTTACTCCTTATTTTATTTAGTTTTCCTATCTTTAATTTTATTTTAAATGGAGGATTATATTTAAATGGTAAAGTATTTATTCCTTTTTTACCTCTAGGAGCTTTCTTAATTGCTAGTATGATTCATTCTACTACTTTTAGTAAAAATATGGTTCTAAAGGTATTATTAGGGCTAATAATAAGTATATTTTTAATTACTTCTAAGGGTTATCGAACATATTACTTTTATATTGAATTAATAATTACTTTTTTCTTGCTTTTATGTTATCAAAAGAAGAAAAAGATATTAATTTTAGTTCCTATCTTAATAGCTAGTTTTATTACTTGTTACTATAATAATATTAATGATGATTTAGTAAGTATAACAGATTATCAGAAACAATTATCTTATAATAAATTCAATGTATTAGATTATATCAATCAAAATACTAGTAGTATTTATCGTTTTCAAGATGATTTAAGTGGAGCAAATGGTATTAATTATTCTTATGGTAAATTAGATTATCGTACTACACTCTATTCTTCTACTAGTAATTCTAATTATTCTTCTAATTTCTATAACACTTTTAATAATAATGATATTTATAGAAATTATTTATTACTAGCTCAAACAAATAATTTATTTTTTCAAAGATATATGGGAATTCGTTATTTATTAACAGATAATAATCCACCTAATGGTTATCAAAAAATTAATAGTTATCAAAATAGTAGTCTATATGAAAATAAAAATGTATACCCAATTGGTTTTAGTATGACAAATTTATTAAGTTATAAGGATTATGAAAAATTATCTTTTATAGAGAAATTAGAGGCTTTTCAAAATAATGTAATTATAAATGGTAGTAGTAAAAATAGTAATTTAGATTTTAGTAATAAAAAGATAGATCTTGATTATGAGGTTATTGATACTAAAAATATTTCTTATGAAAAGAAAAGTGATGGTTACTTGATAACTAGTAAGAAAAATGGAAAAATTACTTTAAAATTAAACGAAAGTATCGTAAATAATAGTTTGGTTATTCGTTTTCAAATGAATGATATTCCTAGTTGTAAAAACGGAGATACTGCTATTACGATTAATCAAGTTATGAATAAATTAACTTGTAAGACTTGGAAATATTATAATCATAATGAAGTATTTGATTATGTGATATCAAGTAATGATGAAATTAAAGAGTTGGAATTAGAATTTAGTAAGGGTAATTATGATATTACTGATATTGAAATTTATGAAATTCCTAATGATTTCTTTCAAAAAGATAATGATATTTCTCCTTTAGTAATTGATTTTGATAAAACAAAGGGAGATTATTTAAAGGGTACTATCCATGTAGTTAAAGATAGTTACTTTGTATTTACAATTCCTTATGATAATGGTTTTAATATTTTAGTAGATGGTAAAAAAATAGAATATGAAAAAGTAAATGATATGTTTATAGGATTTCCTATTACCGATGGTAATCATACAATTGAATACCAGTTTAGGGCTCCATTAAGAAGTATTGGAATGATTATTACTATGATTAGTGGCATTGTTTTAGTAGGGCTTACTATATATGAGAAAAAACAGATTAAATATAACGAAAATGAGGTGATATCATGGAAAAACCGTTAGCATTAAAGCTTGCTCCTAATTCAATTGATGAAGTGATTGGGCAAAAACATTTATTAGGTAGTGGCAAAGTATTAAGAAATTTGGTGGAAAATAAAAAGATATTTTCTATGATTTTATATGGTCCTCCAGGAATTGGTAAAACTTCTATTGCGAATGCTATTGTGAAAGATTTAGGTGTTAGGTATCGTTTTTTAAATGCCACTATGAATACTAAAAAAGATTTTGATGTTGTAGTAGAAGAAGCTAAAATGTATGATGGCATTGTCTTAATTATGGATGAAATTCATAGACTAAATAAAGATAAACAAGATTTACTTCTACCACAGCTTGAAAGCGGTTTAATTACTTTAATTGGTATGACTACTTCTAATCCTTATTTTAAAATTAATCCAGCTATTCGTAGTAGATGCCACATTTTTGAATTAAAGCCTTTATCTAGTGATGATATTGTAGAAGGATTAAAAAGAGCTTGTCAGCACCCTGATTTAGCTGGTATTCAGATAAAAGATGATGCTTTAAGAGCAATTGCTAACTTAAGTGGAAGTGATTTAAGATATGCTTATAATTTATTAGAACTTGCTTATTATTCTAGTAGTGATAAGAATATTACATTAGATTTATTAAAAACGATTAATAGTAAACCAGTTATTGTTTCTGATAAAAATGAGTCTGGTCATTATGATTTATTATCAGCTTTTCAAAAGTCCATTCGTGGTAGTGATGTTGATGCTTCCCTACACTATCTAGCAAGATTAATTGAAGTTGGTGATTTAGATAGTATTTATCGTAGAATGAGCGTAATTGCTTATGAAGATATTGGACTAGCTAACCCTGATATTGGGCCTCGCGTTATGGCAGCAATTTCAGCAGCTGAATTGGTTGGATTACCAGAAGCTAGGATTCCACTTGGTGATATCATTGTACAAATGGCTTTATCTCCTAAGTCTAACTCCTCTCACCTAGCATTAGATAGTGCTATTAGTGATGTCGAAACTGGTAGATGTGGTGATGTTCCCGATACGATTAAAATTCACTCTACTATTTACAAGTACCCCCATGACTATCCTAATCACTTTGTGGTACAGCAGTATATGCCTGATAATATTATAAATAAGAGTTATTTTAAACCCCAAGATACTTCTCCTAATGAAAGAATGTTAAAACAAATTAAAGAAAAATTAGATAAAATAAAAAATGAAGAAAAAAATAAAAAAAGTTAATTTTTATACTTATTGAATAAAAATTTAAAAAATAAGAGTCAATTTTAAAAATTCCTTTAGAGAAAATTTAAAATTGGTTCTTTTTTTGGGCTTAATTTGAAAAAAGTGCGATTTTACACCATTTATAATTTTTGGTATAGTGCTTTATGTAATTGGCCATTACAGTATAAAAAGAAAGGAGGTTTTTTATGAAAAGTGATAATGAAAAAGATTTTATCGATGCCGATACTCTAAGAAGAAGATTAGAAAATCCTACTATTAGGAAAGCTTTTTTAACATTAATTGCAAAGAAGATTGGTGCTAATGTTGAAGATTTAATGGGTGCTGAGATTAGAATTAGTGAAGCTCCTGAACGCAGAAAAGAGTTTGAATGTAATGGAGAAGAAGCATGGTTAAAAATAACTACTAGTAATGAAGTACATTATTATATGTAAAAATGAAAGAAAAAAATATCAAGCCTACCCTAGTATTGGTTTGATATTTTTTATTATTTGAATAATATGTTTAACTTATTCGACGATAAATGGATTTTCTTTAGTGCCATCACCATCTGATATTTGGATATCAGTGTTCAGAATCAAAATTGGACTTGATGTTGATACTTTAGAAAAGTTATCACACGAAATAAAATAGTTGTAAAAAGCATCATATCAATATAAGATATGGTGCTTTTTTCTGTATTATTTATCTCTTACTTTAGCATTTAGCTTGTTTTCAACGCCAACTATAATTCTGTTAAAGATTTCCATTACTTCTTCTTCATTTAATGTTCTAGTTTGATCTTCGAAGGTTAATGCAAAAGCTACTGATTTTTCATCATCTGCTAGTTTTTCACCTTCATAAACATCGAAAATAGAAATATTTTTAAGAAGTCTTCCGCCCTCTTTCTTAATAGCTGCCATAATATCACTAGCTGGCATTTTTTTGTTTACTACAAAGGCAATATCTTTGTGAATACCAGGAAATTTAGAAATTTCTTTATACTGCATCTGTTTTACTCTAAATGAGAATAACTTATCTAAATTGATTTCTAAAGCATAAATATCATCTTTGGTAACACTTGGGTGAACTTTACCAATAATACCAATTTTTACATTATTTAAAATAATAGATGCACTTTGACCTGGGTGAAAATCGTTAGGAATATCTTCTACTTTTAAACTATAACGATTTTGATAACCTAGATAATCTAATAATTCCTCTAAAATACCTTTTAAAGTGTAGAAATTTACTTTCTTAGGATTTAATCCTAAAGTATAAGTACCAGTCATCAAAATAGCTAATTTACTTTCTTCTTGATAGCTATCTTCTACTTTACCAAAACAAGCTCCAATTTCATAAATTGAAATATCTTTATTTCCTCTAGCTTTATTATATTCATAAATCATCATTAGTGATGGAATAATACTATGACGAAGTGTATTTCTATCTTCACTCATTGGATCTAATACTTTTATTGCTTCAAACTCATCATTTGTATATTTTTTTACTTCTGATTCTGGTATTAAAGCATAACTTAAGGTTTCATTTAAACCAAGAGATGCTAATTTATTACGAATTATGCGTTTATTTTTATTTACATATCCTGGTTTAACTGGAAGAGTCATTTGTTTTCCTACAATGTTATCTATACCATAAATTCTACCAACTTCTTCAATTAAATCTTCTGCGATAGAAATATCTACTCTTCTAGTTGGAACCGTTACTAAAATTTCGCGATTATTTTCTTCATATGTAAAACCTAAACGAGTAAAAATATCAAGAATAGTATCTTTTTCTAATGTGATACCTAACACTTTATTGATTTTCTGAACTGTGATTGGTACAACTTCATCACTCATATCAAGAGTATTATATTCTACCATTCCACCAACTACTTCAGCATCAGCATATTTTTCTAATAAGTAACAACTTCTAGCAATAGCCATATAAGTTCTTTTTGGATCAAGTCCTTTTTCGAAACGATTACTTGCTTCACTTCTTACTATTTTTTTACTAGTTTTGCGTACTAGAGTAGGATTAAAGATAGCAGATTCAATAATAATATCTTTAGTATCTTCTTCTATTTCAGTAGTTAATCCCCCCATTACACCAGCTAGTCCAACAGCTTCAGTATCATTAGCAATTACGATATCACTATCTGATAGTGTTCTTTCAATGTTATCTAAAGTAGTTAATTTTTCATCTTCATAAGCCATTCTTACTGTTAAAACATCACCTAAACGGTTACTGTCATAATAGTGTAGAGGTTGACCTGTTTCAAGCATTACATAGTTACTAATATCTACTACATTATTAATTGGGCGAATGCCTGATGCAATTAAACGATTTTTAATAAAGTCTGGGCTTTCCTTAATTACTACATTCTTTACTTTTTTAGCAAGGAATAAAGGACAGTTTTCCGTCTTTATATCAATACTAAAAGAATTATTAATGTCATCACCATTTTCATGAAAACTTAAATTCATTGGTTTTACCTTTTTATCATATAAAGCACCAATTTCATAAGCCATGCCTAAGATACTTAATAAATCTCCTCTATTAGAAGTAAGTTCAAAATCAATTACTTCATCATCTAATCCTAAGCATTTGATAGGATCTTCTCCAACAACTGCATTACTATCTAATTCATGAATACCATTTACATCTTTTTCTGTTAAAAATTTATGTTCAAGACCAAGTTCAGCCATAGAACATAGCATTCCATTTGATTCTTCACCACGGATAACACCTTTTTTAATAACACCACCTGGTAATACTGCTCCATTTAAAGCAACAATTACCTTTAAACCTGTTCTAACATTAGGAGCACCACATACAATTTGAAGAATTTCATTACCAACATTTACCTTACATACATGTAAATGATCACTATCAGGGTGATTAATACATTCTATTACTTCACCTACTACTAAATTGGTAGCATTAATTAACTTACCACAACTATCATATTCATTACCAATTCCAGTCATAGCTTCTGCTAAATCTTTTATAGTTACATTATCAGGAATATCAACATAGTCACTAACAAATTTTCTACTTAATTTCATTTTCTTCGTCCTTTCTATCAAACTGTTCTAAGAAACGGATATCATTTGTATATAAATAACGGATATCAGGAATTGCATATCTAAACATAGCAAATCTATCTAATCCAGTACCAAAAGCAAATCCAGTCCAAACTTCCGGATCATAGCCACCCATTCTAAGTACATTAGGGTGAACCATACCAGCACCTAATACTTCAATCCAACCTGTTTGTTTACATAAACTACAACCTTTGCCACCACATTTAAAGCAACTTACATCTACTTCTACACTAGGTTCTGTAAATGGGAAGAAACTTGGTCTAAATCTTACCTTAGTATTTTCTCCTAACATTTTTTTAGCAAATAACTCTAAAGTTCCCTTTAAATCAGCTAAAGAAATATCTTTATCGATTACTAAACCTTCTACTTGACCAAATTGATGAGAATGGGTAGCATCATCATCACGACGATAAACCTTACCTGGACAAATCATACGAATTGGTTTCTTTTCTTCATTTTTTTGCATCGTTCTTGCTTGTACGCTTGAAGTTTGCGTTCTAAGTAGATACTCATTATCAATATAGAAAGTATCTTGACTATCTCTTGCTGGGTGACCTAATGGTACATTTAATCTTTGAAAACAATTTTCATCAGTTTCAAGTTCTGGCCCATCTACTACATCATAACCCATAGATACAAAGAAATCTTCAACATCTTCAATAATACGATTAAATGGGTGACGACTTCCTTTTTTTATTTTTTCACTAGGTAAACTAATATCAATTGTATCATTAGCTAGTTTTTCTGCTAGTTCGATTTCTTTTATTTCTGTTTCCTTTTTACTAATAATATCTGTTACATAGGTTCTTGCTTCATTTGAAAGTTTACCAAGTTCTTTCTTTTCCTCAATAGATAACTCACGCATATTACTAGTTAACTCGGTAACAAGGCCTTTTTTTCCTAGGTATTTTACTTTTAAGTCACCTAGTTCTTTTAGTGATGAAATACTATTTATATCATTTAATATTTCTTCTTTAATGCTATTTACTTTTTCATTCATAAAAATCCTCCTTTCAATGACAAAGAAAAAGCAGCTACCTGCCATAAGGGCGAGATAACCGCGGTACCACCTTAATTATAGATTTCTCTATATCTTATCTTCTTAACGTGAAGTATTCGTCTATAATAGAAACTCATAAGGTGAATTCGTAAGATTTTATAATCTGTTTACACCAACCACAGACTCTCTTGATATAAAATATCTTATTACTATTTCTTAGTCATTGTTTTTCTTGATAGCTAAATTATATAATATTTTTTTTAGTTTGTAAATATTAGTTCAATTTATTTCTAATTAAAGCAGATACTACACTCATATCAGCTTTTCCTTTTACTTTAGGAGTAACTATGCCCATAACTTTACCCATATCTTTGATACCAGATGGTTTTACTTCTTCAAATACTTGATTAATAATATTTACAATTTCTTCTTCTGATAATTGCTCTGGTAAATATTTACTTAAAATTTTAATTTCTGTTTCTGTTTTATCAATTAAATCTTGTCTTCCACCTTTTTCAAATTCTTTGATGGATTCATTTCTAGTTTTAATTTCTTTTGATACTACATCAATTAACAATTCATCATTTATTTCTTTTTTATGATCGATACTTTGAAGCTTCATAGCTCCTTTTACACCACGCAAAGTAGCTAGACGAACACTATCTTTTGCTTTCATAGCCTCAATAATTTCTTTATCTAACGTTTCTACTAAATTCATAATTTCCTCCTTTATAGAAAAAGACTAATACTTACGATTAGTCTCTATTTTTATTAGCTTTGTTACGTTTACGAGTATTTTTAATGCCTTCTTTTTTAGCATTTCTTCTCTTAACGCCTGGCTTATCATAGCCTTCTCTTTTTTTGCATTCAGAAGGGACTCCATCTCTAGCAACTTTTTGTTTAAATTTCTTTAAAGCAAACTCAAGATTTCCATTTTTTACCGCTACCTGTGTCATTATTTCCCCTCCCTTCGCTCTTACTACAACCAATTATAACGCACCTTGTGGCATTTTTCAACATATTTTTTAACTTTTTCGTACAAAATGGTTACAGTCCTTACTTCTGTTTTTTATATAAAACGAAGTTACTATCAATTTTTATATTAAATATAATTCCAAAGTATTAAAAAGAAGAATTTTAATTTTAAATTTTTCCTTTTTTCTTTACTTTTTCCTTTTCTTTTTCCTTTTCTTTTTCCTTTTCTTCTTTTTCTTTTACTTTGTTTTCTATTAATTTGCTTACGTTTTTAAATCCATTATTTTCAAACATACTTTGTAAATAATAAATTTCAGAATTAGAAAGTTTTCCTGTTTTAATTTCATCTTCTATTACTTCTTCAAGTAAATTACCAGCTGTATAATCTGCAATTTCTTTTTTTAATATCTCTACCTCTTCATTAAGTCCACATTCTTCAAGTGCTGGTAGCATCATATTGATAGTACTAATATCTGGCGATACAGCTAATGTTTCTAGTCCTACTTTTAAAATCTTCTTTATTTGATTCTTATATACTTCTTTTACTGGTGCTAAAATTGAAGAATCCCCTACTTTATTTGCTTCATCCGTAGTATTACCTATTTTTTTATTCAACAAATCTATTTCTTCATTAAATCCAAATGCTTCAAGCGTCTTTAATATATTTTGCGTTTCATTATCATTTACTGGTGTTTTTAATATTTTAATTCCTACTCTTATTGTTTCTTTTAGTTTTTCTTCATATTTTGACCAAGCAAGAATAAAATCTTCTTCTGTTTCCATATTGCTTGTATGTTCTATAATATAATCAAAATTCTCTTTTAAAACTTTTTTAAATAAAAGAATCAAATCCTTATTTTCAATAATATCGATGAACGATAACTGGTATACTATTTTTCTTAAAAATCGTTCTATTAATTTACAATGCTCTCTATTTGTTGTTACTTCTTCAGCAATTTTTTCATCATTTGTAATACATTCATTAAGCTTCTTTAGAGCATCAATTATAAAAAATTGATTACTTGGAAACATTTTTGCAAACACAGGTCTATTAGGATCGAGATACTTAAATTTATATTCCATATCTATAGCTTTTTTAATTGCCAGCATTGTATCAAGATTAAAAACAATATTATGAGTAACTTTATTTCTGTAATATTTCATTTCACTTTCGATTTTCTTAAATGTACTATAAACAACGAAACAAGTATATGAACCCATAGCATAAAGTAATGTATTCTCCAGTATAAATGATATTTTATTAGATATATTTTCTATCTCTTTTTCAGTTTTATTGTTTTTATCATTTTCTGAAATAATTTGTTTTCGATCTTTCTGATATTTTATTAGACCATATACTATTGCTTTAATTTCTTCACTTTCATTGGATAATAGTATTCCTTTATCTCTTATACTATCATCACTTGATCTTGAATATTTATTTATACACTCATCTAAGGTCTCAATTATTCCCATATTTTGATTGTTTTTACAATCAAAATTAAATTTTTCCCCTAGTTTTATTAGTAGTGTCACAATAGGTCCTTTATATTTACAATTAATGATTGCAGTATGAATAATACTGTTTCCGTTTTTATCTTTTGCATTTATATCTGTTCTTGTTTTGACCCCGTTAAAGCAATATAAAACTCTTTGAGTGTAATTGTTAGCACCTATAATTTTATCAGGGTAATCGACTTCAAATTTATTATAATCAACATGAAATAAATAATTCTGAAGAACTGTATATCCATTTTCATCATCTTTAATATTGAAGTTATATTCTTCCAAAAATAACAAGAATATAAAATCGGAAACTTTATCAAAATCATATCCATTTGATAGTGCCTTATGGCATAAATCACCATAATCATATATATCTTTTCCTTCAGGAAGGAGTGCTCTAAAATTTTCTAATGTTATATTTGCAGGAGGATTATCAAAAAAAGTATCTAATACATCAGATGGTATTTTTAATAATCCACTAGATGAGGTCAATTTATAATAACCACTAGCAGCAAGAGAGTCATGTTTTTCTTTACTTATCATATTCATATTGAGTAGACCACGCTCAATTCTATCCACCTTTCTTATTATCAAAAGAATAGTCTAAATTCTTTTGATTCATATAAATAGTTCATCTTTATATGAAATTTTATAAGATTATTAATAATCTTTACTTAAATATATCATGTTTTTAGAATAAATAAAATATTTTTAATAATCTCATATCAATTTCTTACAAAATATAAAGAAAAAAGAAACTGGAAAAATCCAATTTCTTAATATACAACTATCTGATATAAAAATCTTAAGAAAGTACCTGTATAAGTACCTAAATTGAAAAGTGTCTGCATAAGTAGATTGGTAATTACTAATGCAAATGGTAAAGAAAATACTATTAGAAATACTTTTATGAAAAACTTATATTCAATATTTTTCTTTAAAAATTCACTTATATTCTGCATAGATTATTACTTCCAATTCTACGAATAGAACTTCCAAAACTTTGACCTAATGTATAGATAAATTTACCAGCACTTAAAAAGGCATTCACAATTGTACCTGTTACATTAAATCCTCCCATCATTACCAATAACTCTTGATTATCATTAATTCTTTCCATAATATCCTCCTAATTACATTTTACAGGTCTAGCAATTCCATCTAGTACCCCTACAATAAAGATAGCGGCTCCTATGATGCCAGCAATACCCCAAAAGCCAATTCCACCTTTTGTTTTTTCTAATTCTTCTTTATTTAATTTGTTCATTTTTAGTTTGATTCCTTTCTATCTCTTTTACTACTTTTAAGATATAACCTAAAAACTTTTATAAATATTCTAAGTTATATTCCCTTTGATAAAATCAATTACCATTTGATATAAATTCTTTTTACTTTTTAAAAGATAACCATCTGTTAAAACAGCATTTGTTTTATAATTATTAAGATTAACATGAACAGTTTCAAAAATTTCATTATTGATATTTGAGTAATTATCATCTACACTTTTTATTTGATAGTGATACTTTTTTCTATCAATATAAATCCATTCATTTTTCTCTAGATCTTTTATTTGACTACTATTAATTAACAGAATAAAACTATCTTTTTCTTTTATAAAAGAATATTTCTCATATAGTTCAAAATCAATTTTACCAATTATCATTATTATCCCTATTATCATAAATATTAGAAAATATAGATACCTATTTGGTACATTATTTTCTTCTTTTACTACCCTATAATCTTCCAAAGTCCAATTATTTTTCATAACTGATTCCGTCCTCTATAAGATATTTTTTATCAAATAAGTCCTGATTATGGAAACGATGAGAGATCACAATAAAAGTTTTATCTTTATATTTTTCAAACAAATTCGTTAAAATTTGTCTTTCTTTTTCAATATCAATTTCATTTAAAGATTCATCTAATATATAAATCTGTGCCTTTTTTAACAGAGCTCTTGCTAGTATAATTCTTTGCCTTTGTCCACCGCTTATATTAAAGCCGTTTTCTTCTAATAATTCATCATAAGCCAAAATATTTTTATTTGCAAATTCTGATACCATTGTACAAGATGCTATGTCTAAAAAATCCTTATATTCTATTTGTTTATCTAATACTATATTTTGATAAATAGAGTCTGTAAAGATTAATTCTTGTTGAGATAGATAACAAATTTCTTCTCTTATACAATTTAGAGAATAGTTTTTAATCTCTATATCATCTAAGAAGAACATATTATTTTCTACCTCTAACTCTTTTGCTAAAATTTTAGCAAGTGTACTTTTACCTCCACCACTACTACCATAAATGAGTATTTTTTCTCCTTGATTTATCTTTAAATTGATATCTTTTAAAAGATAATTACTACCATTATAAGAGTATCTTAAATGATTAGTTTCTATTTTTCCATTTAGTTTTCTATTTAATTTTTTGATATCTTTTCTACTATTTTCTTCTTTTACTTCAAAAAGTTCATTTACTCTAGTAAAAGCTATTTTTGCTTCTTTTAATGATAAATCTAAATCTATTATATTTTTTAGGGGTTCTAATAAATAATTCATCAGTGTGATATAAGTAATTAAAATAGAAATATCTAACTTTCCATTTACTACTAAATATGCTCCTACTATCATGATTAAGAAACTAGTAAATTCATTTATCAAATTCTTTAAAAAGATTTCTAATAGAAAAATATGGTTGTAAGAATGGCTATTTAGATTATAGTTACTATATTTTAGTAGAAAATTATTTTCTATGAAAGACTGGATATTTTGATTTTTAATTGTTTCTATTCCACCGATTGTTTCTACTAAAAAGGAATTTAATTTAGCTGATAATTCTTTACTTTTTACTATTTTGTTTTCTAATATTTTTCGAAATACTACAATTATGACACAATTTACTACAATACTAATAATTACTATAAGAGTTAATTTATGACTTAAATAAAGTAAAGTAAAAAAGGTAAAGAATGCTAAAACAAAATCTAGTAATACCGTAATTAATAACTTACTAATTACATTTCTAATACTAACTAAATCTTCCATTCTACTTGTTATCTCTCCAGTAGTTCTATTTTTATAATAGAGATATGGAAGTGATAATATATGATGATATACATTTTGAAGTAAACATTTATCTAATTTATGATTGATGGAGTTTACTATTAAATTTCTAAAGTAATTACTAAATTCTTTTATTAGAATAATACTAGAAAATACCAGAAAAATTAGTAGTAGATTATTTAATGTTTGATAGTTAATAACATATTCCGCCAGCACTTTAAATTGGAATGAAGAAACTATATTCAGGAATGTAACAAATAAAGAAAGACATAATACAAAAACTAAATTTTTTTTATTTTGAAGTATAAATTTTTTAATCGTAAGTTTTAAAAATTGATTTTTCTCTACATACATAATTTTCTTTAAGGGTTTTAATAATAAAAATTGATTCGTCGTTATTCTTTCAAATTCTTGAAAAGTATAATTTATTATTTTATTTTTAGAGGAGTCTGCTAAGAGGATTTTTTTATGCCGATTATCGATATCATAAATAACGACAAAGTGTTTATAACTTTTATTAATGACTACATGGGCGATACAAGGTAAATCTTCTTTCTTAAGTTCTTTAAAATCTCCTTTTACACCATAGCCTGAAAACCCTAATGTTTTTGCTCCTTCTAACAAAGAATAAGCACTTACTCCTTCTTTTGTAGTAAATGTTATTTGTCTTAAATACTCTTTTGATACTTCTCCACCATAATATCTAGTAAGCATCAACAAACAACATACTCCACAATCTTTTAGATCTGTTTGCTTCTCAAATGGATACTTCATAATTTCACCTCCTGAGAATATTATTTTAAAAACTTTCAAAAATACTTCCAAAAAGTGAAAAAAAGTGAAAAAAATTAAAAAAAACTCCATTTTTTCAATGAAGTTAATCAATTTTTTTAAAATTATTATCTAAAATGGAGTATAAATATAAGAAAACTGGCTTCTTTCTTTTTTCTTTTATATAGTCTCTATAACCATGTAATTGGTCAAGATAAGCATCATCTTCTATATTTTTTAATTTATAGTCAATGATATCGATATGATCGGGGTATTCTAATAATAAATCAATAATACCATGTTTTTTCTTTTCACCATCTATTTCATAAAACTCATATTCTTTTAAAATATTAGCGTCTTTTCTATTTTTTAGTAGTGGTTGGTTTAAAAACGTTTCTATTTTTTCTCTTTCGTAATCGGTTAAACCTTCAAAATTAGGATTTATAAAATCAATCATTTCTAGTTTTTCATGAATCTTGGAGCCAAATTCCATGTTTTTCTTCTTTTCTAGTGTTAATAAATCATGTGTCGTTTTTGAAAAATGACTACTTTCTAAAGAAATACTTTTTTCGCCATTATATTCAGAAACGATTAAGCTATCTGCTTCTTTTTCTTCTAACTTTTTGTCCATACTAATCATTTTATAATCCTGTGATAGATAAATACTATCTAATGGTACTTGAATAATATAAGGCTCTACTATTGCATAAATACTTTTTAAAATATCTAAAAATGAACGATACTGTTCTCTTTTAGCGTAACGAACAACACCTTCCTGCAAAGTCGTTTCTTCACTTTCCATATTACTAACGATAATCATTTGCTCCTTACATCTAGTAAGTGCTACATAAAAAAGTCTTATCTTTTCACTAATTTCTTCTTTCATATACTTCTTCTTTAATAATCCCTTACAGAAAGTATCTTGATAACCATTATGAAAACTAGGAAGAATAATACCATAATCATTATCAAATAAGATTTTTTCTTTTAAATCACTCACATTAAAAGATAAAGATAACCCACTATAATAGCATATTGGAAACTCTAGACCTTTTGATTTATGAATAGTCATAATTTGAGCACTATTACTATCACTAACAGATACTGGTATTTTGATTTGTTTTTGATTTTTAATAATGTAGTCCAAATATTCTATAAAACGATGATAGTCATACCCTAATTCTTCTAAATTGCTAGCTAACTCTAAGAAATAGTCTAAAACAGATAAACCCATTTCAACACTTCCATAAGTTATTATCTTAGAAGAAAAGTCAAATTTTTCAATAATTAATTCTAATAATTCGTGTAAAGATACCGTAGAAATATCACTTACTAACTCCTGAGCTATTTTTAAAATATCCGTTTCTAAAAATAGATTTTCATTTATAATATGGAAAATTTCTTGATCTTTTAGAGAGAATAAATAACTTCTAGCAATACTTGTAAAGCTATATTTAAACTCATTATCAAACTTTTTAAATTCTAAACACTCTAGTAACTTTAAAATATTACGAATTAAATAAACTTCATTTTGGTCCATAATATTTTCATCTCTTAATATGGTAAGTGGTATTTTCATGTATTCAAATATCTTTTTATATAGAGTAAATTTACTACTACGATCCATTAAGATAACGAAATCACTATATTCAATATCACGCAAAATCCCGGTATCTTTGTCAAATACTTGATACTTATTTTCTATTTTCTTCTTAATATCATCAGCAATTAAAAAGGCTTCTATTTCATCTTTTGTATATTTTTTATAAGGAGAATCCTTTTCTATTTGGTAATTTAAAACATTAATATTATAGTTTTGTTCGGTTAGTCCTTCTTCAATATAAGTATTATTTCCAAATACCATACGGTGACTTTCTTGGTAATTTGCTCCACCAAAAGTATCATCCATGACACAATCAAAGAATTCATTAATGTTATCTAACACTTCTTTTCTACTACGGAAATTCTTATTTAAATCAATTTTAACGCCATCAATATTTTGAGCATATTTATCATATTTTTCTTTAAAAATTAAAGGATTGGCATTTCTAAAACGATAAATAGATTGTTTAATGTCACCTACCATATAAGTATTATGATTTTCAATTAGTTTGATAAACTGTTCCTGTAAATCTGAAGTATCTTGATATTCATCAATCATAATTTCATTAAAATAGTTTTTTAACTCTTCTCTAATATCTGGGTATTTAGTTACTAAATCAATTGCTAGTTTAGAAATATCTACAAATTCAAAAGTATCATGGTTATACTTGTAACTAGTTATTTTTTCATCTAATTTTAAAATAATATCTATCATAACTTTTAGATTGTTTTTAGTAGATAAATAGTCTTCTACCATCTGTTTTTTATTTTCAAATAAGCATAAATTAACTAATTCTTCTATATATTTTTTTATATCATCTTTTTCTTTTTTGATACTTTCACTAGAATTTTTTGGTAGACGAGGAAGTTTAATATCAAGACTATATTTTATTTCATCATAAGAAGTGGCATCTAGTAAAGGAAGTAATACTTGATAAAAATTATCATAGTCATCACCATCTAACTCAAGTTCTAATTCTCTTAAAATACTTTCTATATTATGAATGATATCTTGTAGCATATTTTCATATTCTGCTACTTTATTATTTACTAAATTAAAGTCATAATATTTTTCTAAATAGGAGTCCAAATACTCTTTTTTATCATATTTTAAATCTAGTTTATCATTGATATCTAATATATATTTTTTAACTTCTTTATCATCTCTTAAAGAAAAATCAGTAATAAAATTAATAAAACTAGGATCCTCTTTTTGATAATATTTTTGAAATATTTCATCTAATAGTTCAGTTTTTACTAAGTTAATTGCGTGTTCATCGATAATAGATACTTCTTTTTTTAGATTTAGTCTATCATGATATTTCTTAACGATAGATAAAGCAAAGGAATCAAATGTCGTGATATAGGCTTTATCAATACGATTTACCTGTTCTTGAAAACCATTTTCTTGAATTTTTTTTCGAATACGAAGCATCATTTCATAGGCTGCTGCTTTTGTGAATGTTAGAATTAAAATCTCATCAATATTAACATTTTCTTTTACTTTGCGTAATGCTCTTTCTGATAATACTGCTGTTTTACCACTACCAGCTCCAGCACTTACTAAAATGTTTGTGTTTTCTTGGTTTATTGCTAATTCCTGTTCTTTTGTCCATCTAGGCATTATCATCGCCTCCTAAAAAATCTAAGTTACGATGTTTTTCTAATTTTACATAGTCTTTTTCTGTATGATAACAAATATCTCTATAACTACAGAATTCACATCCTAAATTATCTTTATCAATTTGTTTGGGATTAATCATAAAATTACCATTTAAAATATTCGTAGTAGCTTCTTTTATTTTACTATCTACTAAATTATCCATATTATCTAATTGCTTTTCACTTAATATTTTGGAATAAGCATAAAAGCCTTCTGTTTTCTTTTTTAGACCACTTATCATCATACTATCTTCATAAGTAATATCAAATTTTTCTAAAATGTCTTCTTTATCAATGGAATAACCAACTAGTTTTAAAGCATTTTCTTTTAATTCTTCTAGCGTTTTTTTAGCCTGCTTCTTCATATCACCATTTATAATTTTTTGTAAGTAAAAGCCTACAATTTCAGCATTTGGAAATAAATAACTTCTCTTTACTAAATATAAATAGATGGGTAACTGCATACCAATACCATAGATAATATTATTTAATTCTGTTGGTAAATGTCCTGTTTTATAGTCAATTACGCTTACTAATGTTCTATCATTTTCTTTTAAATAGCTAATTTTATCGGCAATTCCTACAAAGTTTACACTTATATTTTGATTATTTTTAATAGGAACCACAAATCTTTTTTCAAATAAAAAATCACGGAAACCACTATATTCTAACTGTTTCTTTAAAACTTTGATATCAAATTCTAATTCTTGCTTTAATTTTTCTAATAAAATAATTTTATCTAATGTGAAATTATAATTTTTTATCTCCTCACACCACGCACTATCAAAATCAAAATTAGTATCTAAAAACTTAGCTAAAACAGCATGAAAAATAGTACCAACATTTTTATAAAAATCATCAAAGTCATCTTTTTTAATTTTTAAAATATTACTAATATAATAACGAAAACCACATCTATAATATTCATCTATAGTAGAAAAAGAAAGCGTAAATGGTTTTTTTAAGCTAGCAAGTAATTCACTATTATCTAGACTAGTAAACTGGTTTTGATAGGTTCTATAATTTAAATTATGATAGTTATAATGAAGAAGTTTTAAAGTATCATCTACTACTCCGTATTTATAGAAGTTATCATACTTTTTAGCTAATACCATTTTATTATAAAAATTAGAAATATTATAGGCAGGTTCTTCATTTTTTATCAAAGTATCTCCTACTTCACTTATTAATAAGCATGGATTATAACTACTAAAAGCTGTTTTGTTTTTATAAGTAATGAGTAAGTTTTTAATATTTCCAATTTTCTTTAAGAGAATATTTCTGCTTTGAATATTTTTTTGATTACTATCAAATAAACCAAGTTCCTGTTTCATACTATCTGATAAATAGTCTTCATCTTTATATAAAGTTGGATAATTTTCTTTATTAAATCCTAATAAATAGGCATAATCATTATCTTCTATTTCTGAAAAATCTTTTATCGTAACACAATTTGAGTATTCTTTTATAGTTAAATAAGTGTGCTTTAAATCGTACTCTATCATACTAACAAGTTTACTTGTATCTATTTGAAATTCAATGTACTCATTTAAAATTTTTAAGACTTTATCTAATAAATCTAATGGTATTTTTTCTTCTTTTAAAGAATCTACTATTTCTTCTAAAGTTTGGTTATTCTTTAATTTTTCAAGAATAGTTTTCCCTATTTTAATTTGGTATAGAGAAGTTTTTTCACTTAAACTAATGGGAATATGACACCAGGCAAATACTTTCCTTAACTGATATTGATACTCACTAGCTGGTGTTATGATTTTAATTTGATTAATAGAAATACCACTATCTAGTTTCTTTTTAATGTCATGGCAAATATAGGAAACTTCTTCTAAAATATCATCAAATTCATATACTGAGTGTTTTATATTTTTATTTGTTGTTACTACTTGATGATAACTAGGAAAAGTTTTTAATATTTCTATATAGAATGGATCTAGAAAGTCATAACCATATATAACGATATTAGTGTCTAGTAAGTAATTATGAAATAAAGGATTAAATTTGAGTAATTTTTTTTCTATTAATTCTTGTTTTAAAGCTTGTAGTTTTATTAATTTGTTAGTTGTATATTTTTTATCTTTCAAATAATACATAGCTTTTATATACTCTAGTGCATTCTCATATTTCATATTAAATTTTTCTATTAAATAAAATATAGTCTTTTTATCATATGAAAAGAAATAATTTTCTAAAAACTCATTCATATCTATAATTTTATAAGAAATTAGATTACTAGCTTGATTGATTTCATAAATAACTGTTTCCTTTAAATTATTTGGACAAATAATTAAATTTTTCTTTTTTAAATATTCTATTATCATGTTACACCACCATTTTATAATACTTATTATATCAGTTTTAGAAAGAAAAAAACATACCTTTCGGTATGCTTTTATTAGTTTTTATTAATTACCTTGAACTACAGTAGCGTTAGCATAAACATTAACAGTAGCTGAGAATTTTTGTCCATTGATTGAATAAAATTGTTCATTAGCTTCAAATCCATCACCAGCAGTAAATCCTGCAGCTTGAGATTGAGTTACAGTATAAATAGTTCTATTAGTCTTATTTACATATGCAATTCTTTCATAATTAGCTTGAGTAGCTTCATCTAATGCATAATATGCAGTAGAAGTAATTAAAGTACCAGCAGTAATTAAATCATCAGCTTTTAAAGCATCTGTTCCAGTAGCAGCTGTCTTTAATACGAATTCGTATGGTGAATAATCAGCAGCAGCTCCATCTTCACCTTTAATCCACATTCTTAATCTGAAGTTTTCAGCATAGTTAGTAGTTTTAGCAGGTACTGTTCCTTTGTAGATAGTTTTTTCTACTGTTCCAGCTGGGACATTAGTAGTAGTTTGAGTTAATTCACTAAATAATTTAATAGTTCCGCTATCATCAGCAGAATTAACTCCATTAGTTTCAGAACCTGTAGCAGTTAAGAATACTTTGATTTGATCTTCACCTAGTGTTGAATCTGTTCCTTTTCTTAATGTTACTTCATAAGGAATAGTAGCATCTCCTGAAACAGTTGAAGTTACTTTGAAATCAAAATATTGATTTGCATCAGCTAAAGCTTTTCCTACTTCATCAGTCATAGGAATTGCATCAGTAATTTTGATACCATTTCCTACACCTTCTAATTCATCATATAGGAATGTAATAGTTCCTGTTTTGATAACATTTTCAGTTGTACCTTGTTTTGCATAACTGAAGAATGCATATGTTACTCCAGCAGTAATTAATACTAAACTAATTACGCCCAGTATTGATAGTAATAAACCTGTTGACTTTTTGTTCATTTTTTTCTCCTCCTAATATCGTATTTAGATATCTTCATATCCTATATTCATTATAATAGAGGATAGATTTTTTTTCAATACCAAAAATCAAATATTTTCTTAATGTGGTACTTTTTAATCCTAATATATGTAATATTACCCTTATTTTTCAAGTAACATACAATAATTTTTAATTTCTTCTTTTAAAATTTTATTATTAGCATCATTAGAAAAATAATCATATCTAAAAATAGAAAATCCATTATAATTTGATAAATTTCTTACTACCTGAATTTGTTTTTTTATAATATCATTAGAAAGAATCCATTCTTCTATTCCACTTCCTGCATATTTATCTAAATTGCCAGCTTTATATAAAGATAGAGCTACTACTAACTTAGTATTATTTTTTATAAGATTATTCCATTCATTTACGGTTTGAATAAAAGGTTTTTTCTCATTTAGAAAGCCATAATAGATTTGAGGCATAATATAATCAATATAGTTTTCTTCTTTTAACCAGGTTTTTACATCAATATAATGGGTATCATAATTATTTTCTAGATTACCATCAGGAGATATTCCTAATAAAACATTTGGCTTTATTTTCTTAATTTCTTTATAAATACTAGAAATTAACTCATTTGTTTGACTTAATCTGAAATCAGTAAGAGAAATTGTATTCTCTACTTCTTTATAGTTTTCTAAATCAATTGTATCATCTGGGTAAAAATAATCATCTAGCATAATAGCATCAATATCATAATTAATAACAATTTCTTTTACTCCATTAATAATTAATTCTTTTACTTTGCTACTAGCTGGATTATAGTAAATTCCCTTTCCTTCAATAACTTTTACATCATTAGTAGAAAGTAGTGAATAAGCAGGATTACTAGTAGATAAAAAACTAGTATCGGTTTCATTAGAAATACGATAAGGATTAATCCAAGCATGTACTTTTAGATTATTTTGATGAGCTATATTTAGAAAATATTTTAGAACATCTAAATCTATTTTTTTACCTTGTATACCAGAAATAGTATGAGTAAAAGGAAAAATATTAGAATCATAAATGCTATCAGAAAAAGGTCTTACTTGCAAGTAAATGGTATTAAAATGGTATTTCTTAGCAGTTTTTATCATATTTTCAATTTCTGCTTTAATTATCTCTTTATCTTTATTTTGAAAATACTTCATATATTCAATATAAGAAATAAAAACACCCCTTATTTCTTTCTCATCTGATAGAATGGTTTTATTTTTGTTTGGTAGATTGCTAAGTAAGAAAAAAGCAGTAACCAATGTTACTGCAAAAAGACCAATTTTTTTCACTTTTATCACCTGTTTTATTATATGTCCAAGCTTTTAATTTATTCTTTTTCTTTTGGTCTAATAATGACGGTAGAAGAATTTGAAAAATCAATACTAGATAATATTTTATCATAGTCTTTTTTGTTTAAAGATCTAAATATTTCTACTTTATTTGGAATAATATCACCAAATTCTATAATATCATCAACGATATTTTCTAAAGACATATTGATATTATCAATCATAATTACCTCAGATGAAATCCATACTTTCTTTAAACGATCGATTTCTTCTTCTAGTATTTCAATATTAGCTAACTCCTTTTTGATTTCTTCAATTAATTCAAATGGAGTTTCACTATCCGCTTTAAAAACAATAATTAAATATTCTCCCACAATTTCTCTTTCCATGTAAAAAGATGTCATTAACTGTTCTTTTTTTAATTTTTCACGAAATACTGAAGATAAACCAAATTTAATACTTAGCATTAAGCCAATATATAAGTTAAATAAATATTTATCTTTTATATGTTTAATTGGGATTTTAATACCGTAACCAACTTTAGTGTTTACAACATTAAATTCTAATTCTTTTATTTTTTCATTAACAGCAAGTGGTTCTTCTTCTTGAAATACTTTTACTTTAAAATTTGTTTTTGCATTTCTTAAGGTTTCATTATTTTTGATAGTGTTAATGGCATCTTCTACTTTGAAGTCACCACTTATCACTAAAAACATATTACTTGGCTGATAGAAAGTATAATAGGTATTGTATAAATCTTCTTTGGTAATTGTATTGATGGATTCTATAGTTCCAGCAATATCGACACGATGATTATCTTTTTGTAAAAGGGCTTTTTTCATTTCTTCTTCAAATACCCACTCTACTTCATCATCATACTGCTTAATTTCTTCTGCAATAATACCTTTTTCTTTTTCTACATTTTCATCTGTAAAATATGGACTTCCTACAAAATCTAATAAATAGTTTAAATTATCTTGAAAAGCTTGGTTACCTTCAAAATAATATCTAGTACACTCAAAGTTAGTAGAAGCATTAGAATAAGTACCTGTTTTTGCTGCGTAAGTAAAAGGATCTACTCCGTCTTCTTGTTCAAACATCTTATGTTCTAGAAAGTGAGCAATTCCATCCGGTACAGTTATTTTTTCTTTTTCACCATAAGGAATAAAAGTTGTTTGAATTGAACCATATTTCGTTAAATAATGCATAGTATAATTACTTTTATTTTTATAAGGAAGCATATAGACTTCTAGTCCATTTTCTAGTTTTTCATAATATAATGTTTGGTCTAGTCCTTTTAACTCAATTGCTTTCATTATTTTCAACTCCCTCTAATAAGAAAATGGTATCTATTTTAATTTTCTTTGCTACATTCACAATATCTTCTTTAGTTACTTTCATAACCTCTCTTTTTCTTTCTTCAATGTCACCTAAATTTAATAAATCTTTTGCCAAATACGTTTCGATAATAGCATTTTCATTATCTTCAATTTCTTTTAATAGTGAAATATAATTTTCTTTTACGATATTAATATGCTCATCTTTAAAATTTCCTTTAACCATATCTTTCATTAATTTTTTAACTAATTTTACTGTTTGATCAAAACTTTCACTAGAAATACCAGCTTTAATGATTAATAAACTATCTAATTTATTTAAAGAAGAATACACATAATAAGCAAGAGAATATTTTTCACGAATAATCTGGAAGAATTTTGATTCACTGTTTCCTCCTAAAATCATATTATAAATCGTTAAAACATAATTTCTTTCAAATTCTGTTAAAGAGCCAATCTTACAACCAATCGATAATTTAGATTGATTACTTTCTACTTCTTCTTTTATTGTTTTACTCCTAACTGGTAATTTTTCATGTTCGATTAATTGAGATTCTTTTGGTCTTTTAAATGTAGAAAATTTAAAGTATTTTTTTAGTAGAGATTCAATCTCGTTTTCATCAACATCTCCTATTACATAGATATCCACTAAACTATTTTTCATAATTTTATCATAGTAATTAGCTAAATTCTCACGATTTAGTTTTTCCAAATCTTCTAAATAACCATATTCACGATAACCATAAGGCATATCAGGATCCATTTCTTCTAACATTCTAACTACGCTATAAGTGGTAGGATTTTCCCTTACTCCTTTCATACTGGTTTCAATACTATCGTATAAAAATTTAAAAGCATTTTGAAAGGCTTCTTCATCTTGAAAATTAGGATTAAACATAATATCTGCTAAAAATTCAACACTTTTTTCTAACATACCTGCCTCTGTATATTTTTCATTTAATAATGACATACAGAAATTTATCATATTAAAGCGTCCAGAACGATAGGATTTTGTATAAACATTCACTGCATATAAATCCTGAGCTTTTAATACTAAATCTCTTTTTGTACGATATGTATTCGTTGAATAAGTTAAGAAAGATGTTAATGCATTTCTTAAAGTTATTTCTTCTTTTTTAATTTTATCTCTTAAACAGACTCTAAAATTAATCGTTTTAAAACGTTTTGTTTTAATTATATGTAAGTTAAAAGATGTCATATCTATTTTTTTGTATTTCATTTTTTCACCTCGTTTTTACTATACCCTAAAATCTAAAAACTATTTCACAATAGAATCTAATGCTACTTTAATCATTGTATTTAATGAGTTTTGTCTATCACTACTAGATATTTCTGCTTCTTCGTAAGGACTATCTACAACAGTTAATAAACAGCTTGCTTTTTTATTTAGTTTTTTTGCAATAAAAAATAGTCCAAATGCTTCCATTTCACTTGCGAGCGTTTTTAGTTCAGCTGGGTAATTAGATAAGTATTTTCCCATATCTACATAAACATTAAACACATCACTAGTAATAATCATTCCTTTTTTAAGGGTAATATTATTTTCTAAAGAAGCCTGTTCTATTTTTTGATTTAATTCTATTGATGATGGCATAATTTTATCAGTAGTACCATCAAATAATTTAGCAAATGTACTTAAACTATAACTACTTTCTGCTAAAATTACATCTAATATTTTTACTTCTTCACAATTTGCTCCACAAGTACCAATACGAATAATAGAATCTACATCATAGAATTTGAATAATTCATATGAATAGATACCAACACTTGGAATTCCCATTCCTGATGCAAAGATAGTTACTTCTTTCCCTTTATAGATACCAGTATAAGCAAATATATTCCTAACAGTATTAACTAATCGATAATTATCTAAATAAGTTTCTGCAATCATTTTTGCTCGCAAAGGATCACCTGGCATTAAAACAATTTTTGCAATATCTTCTTTTCGAGCCTCAATATGTGGTGTAGCCATTATATACCTTCTTTCTAATTGTTACTACACCTTTATTATACCAACTTCAACCATTTTTTACTACTAATATTTTGAAAATCATAATAAATAAGACTAGGTAAGTTATTATACTTATCTAGTCTAAGTAGTAAGAAAAAGAAAAAATTAATTTTTTAAAGTCTTACGACCATATACCTTCTTCTTTTCTATTAAACCTTCTATTTCTTCTATAGATAAACCAGTTACATTAGAAATAAGATTTACATCCATATTTTGGTTAAGCATATTTTTAGCTATTTCCATATTTCTTTTAGAAATTCCAATAGCTTCTCCTTCATGCATACCAGTTAAACGCATGTCTTCTAATAACCATTCAGTTTTTGCTCCTTTATCATATGCTCCAGCAAAATCAGGATCCATTACTAATTCTTCTAATTTTCCTACTGCTTCCATAT
>ERZ827512.286-NODE-286-length-73510-cov-4.590852_pt1 | contig 73510 bp, 82 predicted proteins | sample MGYA00519916_ERZ827512 | MGnify/ENA primary metagenome ERZ827512 (study PRJEB31778, sample SAMEA3449335) | human gut metagenome | biome: human gut; feature: human-associated habitat; material: faeces | place: United Kingdom | collected 2010/2012 ... | reverse complement strand
CATTTTCACTAATTTTTTTATATTAATTTTGGGACATTTTTACTAATTAATCACAGTCCCTATGCCTTAGTTAAAATAATTTCTTGACAAAGATAATACCTAGCTATTATAATAATATAGATTTCAAGTCTGGAGGTGTTATAATGAAAAGAACATATCAACCAAACCAAAGAAGAAGAGCAAAAAAACATGGTTTTTTCGCTCGTAAAGCAAGCGCTGGTAATATTTTAAATAGTCGTCGTAAGAAAGGACGCAAAGAATTAGTAAAATAAAATTCACTGTTTTTGCAGTGTTTTTTTAACTTTAGGACGTGGTTAAATGAACAAGAAGTATATAGTAAAAGAAAGTAGAGTCTTTGATGAAGTGATAGAAACGGGTAAAAAAATAAAAAACTATAACTTTATCATCTTTTATAAAGAAAAGAAAGATTCACCTACTAAATATGGTATAACAGTTCCAAAGAAGGTAGGAAAGGCTCATATTAGAAATAATTTAAAAAGAAGAGTTAGAGCAATTATAAGAAACTATAATAAAGACTATGAAAAAAATTATAATTGTATTATAATAATAAGAAATAGCTGTCTAAATTTGTCTTATCAAGAATTATCTAGCAGCTTACAATATTTATTGGATAAAATTAAGTAAGGAGCAATGTATGAAAAAAAACAAATTAAAGTCAAAAATTATCATAATAGTAATGTTATTATTCTTAATGACAGGATGCACAACAACATTAGTAGATAAGGATAAAAAAGCAGTTCAAAACCCTGAAACAGGGCAATCATTAACAGCAAACATCTTATGTCAACCAGAAAATGAACAAACAAGAAAATTGTATGAAGATAATAAAGTTAAACTAAATGATTTACCAAAATGTTCAGAATTTACACCTAGTTCAACTGAATATGACGGACTATGGACAGGTATATTTGTTAAACCATTAGCATTTTTAATATTAACATTAGGTAAGTACATAGGTAGTTTTGCCTTAAGTATTATCATCATCACTATCATAATAAGATTAATATTATTCCCATTCACTAAAAAAATGGCAGTACAAAGTGAGATGATGAAGAAAGCTTCTCCAGAGCTAGCTAGAATTCAAAAAAAATATGAAGGCAAAACAGATCAAGATTCAATGTTAAAACAAAATCAAGAGATGATGATGGTCTATAAAAAATATAACTTCAACCCTTTAACAAGTTGTCTAATATCATTTATTCAATTACCTTTATTACTAGCTTTTTTAGAAGCAATAAATAGGGTTCCAGCTATTTTTGAAGAAAACTTTTTAGGAATTCAACTAGGAACAACACCTTTAGTAGGTTTTGGAAGTGGGACATTTTATATGTACATAATTCTTTTATTAATAATTGGTGGTTCAACTATCTTTATGTTTAAGTCTACAAGTAATAGTTCAACTGATCCATCTATGAAAATGATGCCAATTATGATGAGTGTAATTATTATAATAACAGCATTCTTTATGCCATCAGCATTAGGAATATATTGGTCAGTGGGTAATATCTTTGCCATTGTTCAAAATATTGTGGTAAAAAGGGGTATGGAAAAACATGATAAATAAACACGAATTTATTGGTAAAACTTATGAAGAGGCAGTAAATAAAGCTAAAATAGATTTACAAGAACTAGAAGAAAATTTAATAATAAATAAAAAAGAGGAAAAGAAAACCTTACTATCTAAAAAAGTAGAAATAGAAGTAATAGAAAAAAGAGAAGTGAAAGAATATCTAAAAAAAGTAATAAAAATTCTTTTAAAAGATATGGGTTTTGATCTAGAAATAGAAATAACTGTCAATAATGATATACCAACGTATCGTTTATTTTCTACAAATGATGCGTTATTAATAGGAAAAGATGGTAAGAACCTAAAAGCTCTAACCACCGTAGTAAATGCCATGTTAACTAAAGAGATAAAAAGTAACTATCGTTTCTTAATAGATGTGAGTGATTACAAAGTAAAAAATGACCAAAGAATTGAAAAACTTGCCAAAAAGCTAGCACGAGAAGTTAGAGAAACAAAAGTAGAAGTTAAAATGGATTCTATGAATTCATATCAAAGAAGACTAGTTCATAATATTTTAAATAATAATAAATATGTTTATACTGAAAGTATAGGAGAAGAACCTAATCGCTATGTTGTTATAAAACCTCGCGACTAGACCTTTTTGATACTATAAAAGTGTAATAATTAATTGCAGAAACGTGATTGAATATTACACTTCTTTTTATTATGATTGAAGTGATTGGATAACGTAGGTCTTTTAGAGATAAAGTTCTCGTTACAAAACTGTTATCCAAGTTTCACATAATATATTCGTTTAAGCAAGTTGAGATTGAAATAGTTCTCGAGTAAAGAGCTAAAATAAGGATATGTAGAGGAGTTGTAACCAATCATAATTTAAAGAGTAGGAATTGATATTTCAAAGGGAAAAGTACAATAGCTGTATTATCAATTGTTAAATGAAAACTCTTTTATATTAGGGCTAGAAATATTTAAAAAATATTATTATCCTGAAATTGTTATAAACGAAAAACAATCTCAATTTATAAATGAGATTGATAAATTAGCAAAAACATTAGGACATAAAGGAGCAGGCATAACCTTAGCCAATAAGATATATTTACTTGCCCAAAAACGGTTTCTCCACGTCCTAATAATAGATCTGCACACCTATCAGCAATTAGTTGTGCAGATTCCTTAATTTTAACAATTAAAACAACAACTACAATTATATCAGAAATGGATAAAATTGTAAGAGGATACCTAAATATGACGTTATAAATGAGATTTCTGGATGTGAAAAAAACTAACTTCTAGGGTAATAGCAGAAATTGGAGATGTAAGAAAATTTAAAAATGCAGGTAGCATTATAGCTTATGTTGGAATAGATACATCACCATATCAGTTAGGACAATTTGAAGCAATCAATAGACATATTTCTAAACGAGGAAATAAGTATTTAAGAAAAACAGGATATGAAGTAATGAAATTCATAAAAAGTAATTGTAAATTAGATAACGAATTAAAATCATATATTATAAAAAAAATAAAACGAAGGCAAGCTGAAGAAAGTGCCCAAAGTTGCAGGATTAAATAAATTCTTGAGAATGTATTATGGAATAGTAAAAAAAATATAAAGAATTAGAAATATGGTAATCTTTATAGTTTGATGCGAAAAGAAGACCTAGTAATAGGTTGCGTTAGCATGTTCAAATTTAAGTATTATTAAATTATTGATAAATTTATTGAAAACTATTGATTTTTATTAGCAAGTTTTTGTAAAAATGTGACTAATAAAAAAAACTTTCCTTATTTAACCTTTACAGTATCAAAAAAAATCAATATAATAATAAGATTGAAAAAGAGAAAGGAAGGTGTTACATGCAAGAAATAGTTGCAGATACAATAAATGATTTAGAATTTTTAAAGTTACAATTAACTACTGAAATAGATAGGATAAATACAAATATAGATTGTTTACTAACTTATCCAATGGTACAAAACTATATAAGTCTAGAGAAGCAAAGAAAAAATTTAAAACAAAATAATATCTACAAAGATCCTAAGAAAGCAGAACTTAAAGATAAAATTGATTCATTAATAGATACTTATATAGAGGTAAAACAATATTTAGAACATAAAAAAGTTTTAAAAGAATATACACAAGATTTAACAAATTTAAAAAGTTTTCTTTCTATCAATGAAGTAATTTATAACAAAGAAACAAATGATAAGATTTATTATTCACCTAAAGAAGCATTAAAACATTTAATCACTTTAAAAGAAAAAGAAGGAATGTCCCAAATTTTTACTATAGAAGAGTTAAATAGATATATAGATGCAGTAAGAGAAACTTTACAATTTTATAATCATTACAAAGATGATAAAGTAATAGATGAAATATTAAGTTATAAGATATATGAAAACCCCCATAATTATGATATAAAAAATGTAAAAGAGTTACCCTCTATAACAGAAGAATATTTTTGTAGGAAAAATAATTTAACAGAAAGAGAAAAAGAGGCTTTCTATGGTATTAAAGCATATAAAGCTTTAGGTTTAGATAAAGGGCAAGATAAAGTAAAAGGAATAGGAGCAAAGAAAAATGTCAGATACAATAGTTGCGATATCAACTAAATTAGGAGTAGGAGCAATCTCTATTATAAGAGTAAGCGGAGATGATGCCATTTTCTTAGTAAACAAATTATTTAGAGGAAAAAATTTAACTAAAGTAGAATCTCATACTATAAATTATGGATTTATTAATAATGGAAAAGAAGATATAGATGAAGTTTTAGTAACAGTAATGAGGTCTCCTAAAACATTTACAAGAGAAGATATAGTAGAAATAAATTGTCATGGAGGTATTGCTACAACACTTAAAATTTTTGATTTATTAATAGAAAACGGAGCCAGAAGGGCAGAAGCAGGAGAATTTACTAAAAGAGCCTTTCTTAACGGAAGAATTGATTTAACAGAAGCAGAAGCAGTAATGGATTTAATAGATAGTAAAACTGAAAATAGTAGAAAATTAGCCTTATCTTCTCTCGAAGGTTCCCTAAAGAAATATATTAATATTTTTAGGGATAAATTAAAGAACGTTATAGCAAACATAGAAGTTAATATAGATTACCCTGAGTACTACGATATTGAAGAGGTTACAAAGAAAGAGTTAAAAGAAATAATAACTGATCTTGAAAAAGATTTAAAAAAATTAGTAAGAAAATCAGAAGAAAGACAAATCATAAAAAATGGTATCAAGACTATTATTATAGGTAGACCCAATGTAGGAAAAAGTAGTATTCTAAATAGATTTCTAAAAGAAGAAAAAGCAATAGTTACTGATATTGAAGGAACAACAAGAGATATCGTTGAAGGAAGTATTATCTTTGATGGCATAGAATTATCACTAATTGATACAGCAGGTATAAGAGACACTGATAATTTAGCCGAAAAAATTGGAGTAGAGAAGAGCTTATCTTTAATAGATAAAGCTAACCTTATTATAGTAGTATTAAATTCTAGTGAAGAATTAACTGAAAATGATAAGTTTATTTTGGATAAAGTAAAAGATAAAAATCCTATTATTGTTTTAAATAAGAATGATTTAATAAAGAAAATAGATAAAGATAAGTTAAACTTTAAACATATAGTAAGTACAAATACAAATACATTAGATGGAATAGAACCATTAAAAGAAGAGATAAAGAGTATGTTTAAATTATCAGAAATAAAAGAAGATGATTATACTTATCTTGCTAATGAAAGACAATTAAGCTTAGCCAAGAAGGCTCTTAAGAGTTTAGAGGATGCTAAAGTTAGTTTAGAAAGTGATGAACCTGTTGATATAATAGAAATAGACTTAAAAGAAGTATTTGATATTTTAGGTTCTATTACAGGAGAAAGTTATAGTGATGAACTACTAGATGAATTGTTTGCAAATTTCTGTGTAGGAAAGTAAGAAGGAAATAATATAAATGAGCGAGAAAATTACTAAAAAAATTCAATTTTATTTAATCAATTATGGATAAACAAAGCCATAGAAGATGGTAATAGTTTTATTTTATTAGATAGAAAACCAGGAGATTATTCTGTTGGCGAAATAATAGAAGCAAGATATGAAAACGAGAATTTAGAACCAAAGAGTAAGAAAGTAACTGAAAATGATTCGATATTATTTCAAAGAGAGTGGATGTCAAAGTTTAGAGAAGAAAACTTGGCTATACCTAATAGAAGATTGTCAAGTAAACATAGCTTAGGTCAAACATTATCCTTTTTATATAGCCAAAAACAATTTAGAGAAAAAATTAAAGAAAGTGAAAAAGAAAAAGTACTAGAATTAAAATAAAGGTTGTGATGTATAAATGAATTATGAAGTAATTGTTGTAGGGGGAGGTCATGCTGGTATAGAAGCCTGTTTATCATGTGCAAGACTTAAGCATAAGACTCTTTTAGTAACTGGTAATATTGATAATATTGCCGATATGCCCTGTAATCCATCAATTGGAGGACCTGCTAAAGGAATAGTAGTAAGAGAAATAGATGCCTTAGGTGGTGAAATGGCTAAAAATACTGATAAGAGTTCCTTACAAATGAAAATGTTAAATACTAAAAAAGGTCCTGCTGTTCGTGCCTTACGTGCCCAAGCTGATAAAGTTATCTATAAAAAGGAAATGTTAAAGACTTTACAAAATCAAGATAACTTAGATATTAAAGAAGGATTAGTAAAAGAACTTGTTATAAAAGACAACAAAGTAAAGGGAGTTATTCTAGAAGGCGGTGAAGAAATAACTTCTAAAGCCGTTATTTTAACAACAGGAACATATTTAAAAGGAACAATCTTAGTAGGGGACAAAAAAACAGCAGGCGGTCCCCATGGTGAAAAAGCAAGTAATTATTTAAGTCCCTTCTTAAAGAAATTTGGTTTTAATATTTTAAGATTAAAAACAGGAACACCTCCTCGTATTGAAAAGAACAGTGTCGATTTTTCTAAAATGCAAAAAGAACTAGGAAGTAGTGAAGATATAACATTTTCATATGATAATACTACCGCGCTTGCCTATAAATATCAACTCCCTTGTTATTTAATTTATACTAATGATTTAACTCATAAGATAATCAAAGATCATCTAAACGAATCTAGTATGTATGGTGGTTATGTAGAAGGAGTAGGACCAAGATACTGTCCTTCTATAGAAGATAAAGTCGTAAGATTTAGTGATAAAGAACGTCATCAATTATTTTTAGAACCTGAAAGTATCTACTATGATGATTTATATTTACAAGGTTTCTCAACGAGCATGCCCCACTATGTTCAAGAACAGATGATTCATAGTCTATCTGGTTTAGAAAATGCAAAGATATTAAAGTATGCCTATGCCATAGAATACGATGCCATTGATTCTAGACAAATAAAACCTTCTCTTGAAACAAAATTAATTGAAAATCTCTATACTGCAGGACAAATAAATGGAACAAGTGGTTATGAAGAAGCAGCAGGACAAGGATTAATCGCTGGAATAAACGCTTCTTTAAAAATAGAAGGAAAAGATCCATTAATTCTAAAACGTAATGAATCTTATATTGGTGTTTTAATCGATGACTTAGTAACAAAAGGAGTAAAAGATCCATATCGTCTTTTAACATCCCGTGCTGAATATCGTCTGCTCTTAAGAGATGACAATGCTGATTTAAGATTAAAAGAATATGGTCATAAAATAGGTTTGATCAAAGATGATATTTATAATAATTTCTTAAAAAAGAAAAATGATATAGAAAAATTAACAATTGTATTAAAAGAAACAAAAGTTACTCCTAAAAAAGAGATAAATGATATCTTAACAAACTTAAGTACTTCTCCTTTAAAAGATAGCATTACTTTATATGATTTATTGAAAAGACCTGAATTATCTATAGAAGATCTAACTAGTTTTAAGGATTTGAATTATTCTAAAGAAGTCTTAAAAGAGGTAGAAATAAATGTAAAATATGAAGGCTATATTAAAAAATCTATGGAAGAGGCAAAAAAAATGTTAGAACTAGAGGATAAAGAAATAAAAGAAGATATTAACTATCAAGAAATACCTAATATTGCCAGTGAAGCAAAAGAAAAGCTAGAAAAGATAAGGCCAATAACACTAGGACAGGCTAGTAGAATAAGTGGTGTTAATCCTTCAGATATTGCTATTATTTCTGTATATTTAAAGAAAAGGGGAATTTAAATGAATAATGAAGAATTTACAAAAGCAGTCGAAGCTTTAGGATTAAAAGTAACAACTAAAGAACTAGAACAATTAGAAGTTATTTATAATACATTAATTGAAACTAATAAAACTATGAACCTAACAAGAATAACAAAAAAAGAAGATGTTTATTTAAAACATTTCTATGATAGTCTAACATTATCTAAAGTATATGATTTATCTAAAGCCAATAACCTCTGTGATATTGGAACAGGAGCAGGTTTTCCAGGACTTATTTTAAAAATATTTTATCCTAACTTAGAAATAACTTTAGTAGATTCTCTTTTAAAAAGGGTAAATTATCTTAACAAGTTAATAGAAAAATTGCAACTAACTGGTATAAAAGCTTATCACATACGTGCTGAGGACTTGATAAGGGATGGTAAAAAGTTTGATATCGTAACTGCAAGAGCTGTAGCATCCCTCCCTAAATTGTTGCCATGGACCGTACCCTTAGTAAATCAAACCGGCAGTTTTCTTGCTATGAAAGGAAATGTTGAAGAAGAATTAGAACAATCTAAAACTATGATGAAAAAGTATAATTGGTATGTTAATAAAAAGGAAATTTTTACTTTACCGAATAAAGAAGATATAAGAACAATTTTAGAAATAAAAAATAAAGCCTAGCAAACTAGTGAAAATGATGATATAATGAGATTAGTAAAAAAATAAAGAATAAAGAGGGTATTAATATGGATAATAAAGATAATGAAGTTGTATATTTACATTTAGATGATATAATTCCAAATAGATTTCAACCTAGACAAGTATTTGATGAAAGAGCCTTAAAAGAACTAGCTGTTTCTATTAAAGAACATGGTGTAATTCAACCAATTATTGTTCGTAATATTGGTAATAAATATGAAATAATAGCAGGAGAAAGACGTTACAAAGCATCTGCTATGGCAGGACTTACAACAATACCAGCTATCATTCGAAACTTAGATGATAAAGAAAGTAGTAAGGTAGCCCTCCTTGAAAATTTGCAACGCAAGAATCTAAATCCAATAGAAGAAGCGAAAACATACCAAAAAATTCTTGAACTAGATCAAATGACTCAAGAGGAATTAGCTAAAACCATGGGTAAAAGCCAAAGCGCCATTGCAAACAAACTACGTTTATTATCTTTAACTGATGAAGTTCAAGATGCTCTATTAAAAGATCAAATATCAGAACGACATGCAAGGACTTTATTGAATGCTCCTTCTGTTGATAGCCAAAAAAAATTATTAAAAGAGGTAATTGATAATAAACTAACAGTTAAAGAATTAGAAGAAAAGATAAAACCTAAAGAAAATCTAAATCCTACAGATATTGACAAACTTTTGAATCCCCAACCAGTTAATACAAATGTCAGTTCAATAGAATCAATAATACCTACAGATTTTTCTAATGATACAACAAAACCACAACAACCATCTGAAAATAAATTTAATCAAAGTGTAGGTATTGATTATTCAACACCCCCTAAATTTATCGATTATGATGTTCCTAATATTACTGAAAATCTAGAAAGCACAGCTACTAAACCTATTGATATTAATGCAATAAAGTATAATGCTAAAGATATAAATGAAGATGAAACTAATTCTAATAAAACAAATATAGATGAATTTCTAAAAATACCTTCTAAAGAAGAACAAAAAGAGGAACCTCAACAATTATTTAAATTCTTCTCACCTGTAGATGAGCCACAAACTGATAGTAATGATAAAAACAAAGCACCTATATTTAATACACCAACCCCAACAGAACCTCAAATTAATAATGTTGATCCTTTCAGTTTAGGAAATGAAACAAGAAAATTAGAAGATTCTACAAGTACTTCTATGGACAAATTACTATCAGGAGTTAATGATCAAGCAAATGCACCTTTAAATCCTTCGCAATCTATTAATAGTTTTAATAATCCATTTGCGCATAATCCACTTTTCCAAGATAATATTGAAAACAATAAAGAATTATCAACTATTACAAAACCAAAATATAGTTTAAATGAATCTATAAATTTAGTAAGAGAAACTCTAAAGAAAATTGAGGAAAGCGGTTTCATAGTAGATATTGATGAAGTAGATCTTGTTAATAACTATCAAATCACAATTAAAATATCAAAAGAAAATAATGAGGGCTAAAAGTAGAGTTAAATCTACTTTTTTAGATAAATTTCCTTTTCATTACAACGTATTTTTGATACAATAAGTAAGACAAATAAGAGAAGAGAGTGATAAAATGGCAAAGGTAATTTCTTTAGTAAACCAAAAAGGTGGAGTAGGTAAGACAACTACAAGTATTAACCTTTCTGCATCACTAGCATTTCTTGGAAAAAAAGTATTATTAATAGACTTAGATCCTCAAGGAAATACAACTACTGGTGTGGGAATCAACAAAGGAGATATAAACCTAAGTATATATGATGTTTTAACTAATAAATGTAGTACTAAAGATGCAATGTTAAAAACTAAATATAAAAAATTGTATGTCTTACCTGCAACAATAAATTTAGCAGGACTTGATATAGAATTACTTGAAAAAAGTCAAAGTGAACCTGGTTTTGCAAAAGGAGCACAACTTAAATATCATTTACAAGAACTAGAAGATGAAAACTTTGATTTCATAATAATAGACTGTCCACCATCATTAGGATTAATTACAACAAATGCTTTAACAGCAAGTGATTCAGTTATTATTCCAGTTCAGTGTGAATTTTTTGCTCTTGAAGGAATAATGCAATTATTAAACACAATTAGACTAGCCCAAAAACAATTAAATCCTAATCTAGATATAGAAGGAGTTCTTCTAACAATGTTAGATTCAAGAACTAATCTTGGTTTTGAAGTAGTAGATGATATAAGAAAGTTTTTCAAAGAAAAAGTATATAATACTATTATACCAAGATTAATAAGATTAACAGAAGCACCATCACACGGAGAACCTATAATAGTATATGATCCTAAAAGCAAAGGTTCAGAAGCTTATTTAAATTTAGCAAAGGAAGTGATTGATAGAAATGGAAACTAAAAGGCGTGCTTTAGGTAGAGGACTTGAAGAATTATTTAATAATGAACCACTAAATATGACAGAAATGGAAGAAAAAATAATTAATACGACTCCAAAAGAACAAATAGTAAACGTAGATTTAGATGAATTGAGAAGTAATCCTTATCAGCCACGTAAAAACTTTGATGAAGAAAGCTTAAAAGAATTAGCATCTTCCATTAAAGAACATGGCGTTTTTCAACCAATAATTGCTAAAAAAAGTATAAAAGGTTATGAAATAATAGCAGGAGAGCGACGTGTAAAAGCATCAAAATTAGCAGGACTTACAACAATACCTGCTATTATCAAAGATTTTAGTGACGAAGAAATGATGGAAATTGCTCTTCTTGAAAATTTGCAAAGAGAAAATTTAAGTGCATTAGAAGAAGCAGAAGCCTATAACTCTTTAAAGACAAGATTAAATTTAACTCAGGAAGAATTAGCAAAAAAAGTAGGAAAATCAAGAAGTCACATTACAAATATGTTAGGACTGTTAACTTTACCAAGTGAAATAAAAGATGAAGTTGTTAAAGGCGAAATTAGCATGGGACATGCTAGAGTCCTAAGCAAATTAGAGGATAGAGAACAAGCTATAACTCTAGCAGACAAAGTAATAAATGAAAATTTAAGTGTCAGAAGATTAGAAGAATTAACCATATCTAAGGAAGAATATCATCGTAAAAAGGAATTACCTAAAAGAAAAACAACAAAACAAGCAAACGAATATTCTTATCTAGCAAACGATCTGTGTGAAAAATTAGGAACTAAAGTAAAAATTAAAGAAAATAAATTAGAAATAAATTTCACTAATGCTAATGACTTAACAAGAATACTAGAAATTATGCATTTGGATAAATAAAGGAGGCAATCCCTTGAAAGAGTTTTTTGATTCAGAGATATTTATATATATTGTTAGACCTGTTATATATATAGGAATTGCCTATATCTTTTATAAAGTATTAACATATTTTCTTACTAAGATTTTACATAATAAAAACTTAAATAATAAGAATAAAAAGCGAGTTAATACAATATTAAGCATTATAAATAATTGTCTTAAATATATTGTTATATTTCTAACAGTTTTAATAATTTTAAATAGTTTTGGTATAGATGTAAGTAGTATTTTAGCGGGCTTAGGAATAGTTGCAGCAGTATTAACTTTAGCATTTCAAGATTTAGCTAAAGACTTTATCGCTGGTATTTCTATAGTTGTGGAAGATCAGTTTGAAATTGGTGATAATGTAATGATTAATGGCTTCCGTGGCGATGTTATTGCTATGGGTCTTAAAACAACAAGAATAAAAGATTATAAAGGAGCAGTTCAAATAATATCAAATCATATGATAACAGAAGTTACCAATTATAGTTTGAATCCATCCTTAGCAGAAGTTACTATAGCAGTAGATTCAGACAACGATTTAGATAAAGTTGAGAAAATTATTAGAAAAACAATGGATAATATTGATAAAAACTATGATTTTCTTAAAGGACAAACGGAATTATGGGGAGTTGAAATGGTAGATCAGAACTCCGTAACATATAAAGTTGCTGTTAAAACAAAAACAGGAAAAGAATTTGATATTCAAAGAAAAATGAGAAAAGATTTACAAAGTTCCTTAACCAAAGCTGATATTAAGATGCCACAAACACATATGGAGGTTCGTAATGGAAAATAAAAATTATAAATTAGGAGATAGATTAGTATTAAAAAAAGGCCATCCATGTGGTGCGAATGATTGGGAAATAGTAAAACTAGGTGCTGATATCAAATTAAAGTGTAAAAATTGTGGAAGATTAGTTTTTATTCCAAGAATAGAATTAAATAAAAAAGTTAAAAAGATTATTGAAAAGGAGAGTCAAGATGCGTAATAAAAGAAAATTAAAACTTAAAAAATTCTATTTTCATCCTATTACTGTTTATCTAATTCTTACTTTTCTTATATTAATTTTAAGTGCTATTTTATCAGGATTACAGATGCAAGCAACCTATAATACTATAAGTTCAACCACTAATGAATTAGAGAATACTTTAGTAACAGTAGAAAATTTATTTAATTTTGACGGTTTAAAATATATATTTAGTAATGCTATGACAAACTTTTTAAGTTTTGCTCCTCTTGGAATGTTGCTTTTAACATTATTTGGACTTAGTATCGCAAAATCAACAGGATTTTTAGATACTTTATGCAAAAGATGTCTAATTAAAATAGACAAAAAGATATTAACCTTTATCGTCATATTTTTAGCAACTATATCTTCACTAATAAACGATGTAGGTTATGTTATTTTAATTCCCATAGCAGCTTTATTGTTTATGTTAAATAATAGAAACCCTCATTTAGGAATAATATCAGCATTTGCAGGAGTTAGTTTTGGTTATGGAGTTTCTATATTTGTAGGAAGTATGGAAGTAAACCTAATACCAGCCACTACAACAGCAGCTCGTTTAATAGATACTTCAGCACATATCAGCCTAACCTCAAATTTATTTATAATTATTGCTTTTTCAATTATTCTATCAATCGTTGGAACTATTATAATAGAAAAAATAATCGCTCCGCGTCTTGGTAAATATAAAGAAAAAGAAGAATTATCTAAAACAGAAGAATTAGTTGTAGTAGATGAAATAGATGCTAAAGAATTAGAACAACAAAAAATAGAGAAAGATAGACGTGAAAAAAGAGGTATTAAAGCTTCTATCATAACAGGAATAATAGTAATAATTTTATTTATCTATTCTATAATACCAAACTTACCATATTCGGGAATGTTACTTGATATGGAAGAAGATACCTATCTTGGTCAATTGTTTGGTACAAATTCATATTTTCAAGATGGCTTTACTTACATGATGGCTTTACTTTTAACTCTAGTTGGTATTGCCTATGGAATAGGTGCAAAAAGTATTAAAAATGATAAAGATATCATTAATGGTTGTAAAGAAACATTTGCCCCTATGGGAGAAATATTAATGTTAATCTTTGTTGTATCACAGTTTACTTCTGTATTTAGAGAAACGAATATCGGAACAGTTATTGCCTCTTGGTGTGCTAGTGCTGTAGGAAATATTGGCTTTGCAGGACTACCTTTAATAATCTTTACTATTATAATGATAGGACTAGCTAACCTCTTCGTTCCAACTGCAAGTGCTAAATGGCAAATATTTGCACCAGTTATGGTTCCTGCGTTTATGCAAGCAAACTTATCTGCCCCATTCGCTCAATTTATATTAAGAGCAGGTACTTCAATAACAGCAGGTATAACACCATTACTAGCATGCTTTGCTATCTACATAGGGTACTTAAATATTTATAATCAAGATAAATCTAAACCAATAACAATCCATAAGAGTATAGGATACATTCTTCCATATTTTGGAATAATTGCCGCTACATGGATTTTACTGATAATAGGCTGGTACTTAATAGGTCTACCATTAGGACCTGGAGTATATGCTACAATTTAAAATACCACAAGGTATTTTTTTCTTTTAAAAGATATAAAACAATGCTATAATATTAATAACAAAACTGCCGATTTGGAGGAAAATAAAATGACTAAATTAAATTTTGATGAATCTAAATTAATAAATCCAGGAGAACTTAGTTTTCAAGAAGTAGGAGGAATTAATTTTTTAGGCTTAACATTAACAGGAAAAAGTCATCTAGAAAAAGGAAAAGTATGCCAAGATGCTAATTATGTTAGATTTACTAATAAAAATCATCCAACAGTAGTCGCTGCGATAGCAGATGGTGTAGGTTCCTGTGCCTTATCTAATTATGGTTCATCTATTGCAGTAAAAGTATCCGCTAATTATTTAACTTCAGTTTTTAAAAAATTAGATATTTCTAATACAGACGATAAAGAAATAGGAGAACATATAAGAACTGCAATGCAAAAGGCACTAGATGCAATTGAGGAAGAAGCAAATATAAATGAACAACTGCCATATTCATATCAAACAACCTTAACACTTGCAATGTATGATGGTAATAATTTGTATTATGGACATATAGGTGATGATGGCATAGTCGCTCTAACAAGTGATGGAAAATTATCAATGATTACGACAAGAATTAAAGGAGATGAAGCTAGTTCTGTATATCCTCTTCAAGCAGGTAAACAAATGTGGGAAGTAGGTAAGTGTATAGAGCCAGTTGATGGCTTCATGATGGCAACAGATGGTATATTAGATTCTATTGTTATGAGTGAAAAGCAAAATAATAGAGTATATTACCCTTTCATGGAACCTGCATTTAAAGGAACTGATAACATCGAAATAGGAAAATTATATGCAAAAACTATGCAAGATTCCAATTTTAGGAAAAAAGTAACAGATGATATGACAGTAGTCTTTGTAAAAAATGAAAGGGTAAAAAATAATCCATATAGATTTGATGCAAAAAAATGGAATGATGAAACAGAATACTACGAAAAACAACTAACTGAAGCCTTATATAGTACACCAACTGATTATTATGATAATAGTCATAAAAGAATATAATTATATTTAAAACTTCTAGAAAACATACCTTATTAAAAATTAATTAGGTCTTTTTCTTTTAAAATAAATATAACAATGCTATAATATGAAATAGAAATGAGGTAATATTATGAGTTTAAAAGCAGGAATTATAGGACTACCTAATGTTGGTAAAAGTACATTATTTAATGCCTTAACGAAAACACATATTTTAGCAGAAAACTATCCCTTCGCAACCATTGATCCAAATGTAGGAATAGTAAATGTTAAAGATAAGCGAATTGATAAATTATCTAGTATGTATAATCCTAAAAGAACAATCTATACCAGTTATGAATTTATTGATATTGCAGGACTTGTAAAAGGAGCAAGTAAAGGAGAAGGACTAGGTAATAAGTTCTTATCACATATAAGAGAAGTAGATGCTATCTGTGAAGTAGTAAGATGTTTTGATAATGGTAATATAATCCATGTCGATGGTAATATAGACCCTATAAGAGATATCGAAACAATTAACTTAGAACTTGCTCTAGCAGACTTAGAAACAGTAACAAATAGAATAAATAGAATTAGTAAGAAAGCTAGAATGAGTAAAGATAAAGATGAACTTTTAGAGTATGAAACACTAGAAAAGTTAAGAAAAGCCTTAGAAGAAAATACTCCAATAAGATTACTTGACTTAACAAAAGAAGAGAAAGCTATTATAAAAAGTTTTAATCTTCTAACAGAAAAACCATTGATTTATCTAGCAAATGTTAATGAAAATGATTTAGGAACTGATAACCTCTATGTAAAAAAAGTTAAAGAATATGCTAGCAAAGAAAATGCTAAAGTTATTACAATCTGTGCCAAAGTAGAAGAAGAATTAAGTGAGTTAGATGATATAGACGAAAAAGAAATGTTAGAGGCTTTAGGGCTTGAAAAAAGTGGGTTAGATTCACTAATATCTGCAACATATGACTTATTAGGACTTGCAACATATTTTACAGTAGGACCTGATGAAGTAAGAGCTTGGACTTTTAAAAAGGGAATGAATGCAAAATCTTGTGCCGGTATCATTCATACAGACTTTGAAAAAGGTTTTATTAAAGCAGAAGTTATCTCATATGAAGACTTAATAGAGTGTGGAAGTGAATTAAAAGCAAGAGAAGCAGGTAAAGCAAGACTTGAAGGCAAAGATTATCTAATGCAAGATGGAGATATCTGTCACTTTAGATTTAATGTATAGTGAGATAATAGTTATGATATATATAGAATAGACAAATAATAAAGTTACACTTTATGAATTAAGATTAGATGTAGAAAGATTAAAGAGCGTAAGGAAAGAAATATAAGATAAATATAGTATAATAGTATTAGAAGTAAATATATTAAACAGATTGGATGATTTTATGAAAAAATATATTAAGTTAATATTAGTTATTATTTTTATTATTATTGCTGGAATTTTAGTTTTATTTGCAAATAACAATAAATATGAGTATTACATTATAGAATATTTAGCTAGCTATAATACATATAACGTATTGGATAACACAAAAAAATACGAAGTAATAGAAACAAAAAGAGATTTTTCTTCACTTGTCAGTAAAATAGAAAATTTGAAAAGCTATCAAAATATATTTACTAATAATTTTTTTAAAGATAAAAATTTATTAATTATTGAAGCTGGAATAAATACTGAAATTGCTAACTTTAAATATTCTGGTAAAAACATAGATTTAACTATATATTGTGATTCACCATTAACGACTGTAGATCAAAATTATAAATATGATTTGTATATTATTCCCGTAAGTAAAGATTTAGAAGATATTAATGTAGAAATATTATCAAACCCTGATAAGCTATTTTAAAAAAATACGAACCATTAATATAAAGAGCTACTATTGTTATTTAAGTATAGAAAAATAAAATTAAAGAAAAAGATAGACTTTTCTTTTTTCTTTTGCTATAATACTACCGAGTATTTAAAATGCTCCTTACCTAGAAATAGGTCTTATGTCCAGAAGGAGGTGTGTTTAATGACAAATTATGAAATCATGTTTATCGTTAAACCAGATTTAGAAGAAGCTGCTATTAAAAAAGAAGCAGAAAATCTAAAGAAAGTTTTAACTGATAGAAAATGTAAGATTAATGAAGAAAAAGCAATGGGACAAAAAGAATTAGCTTATGAAATGAACAAATATAAAAATGGTTATTATTTCTTATATGTTGTTGAAGCAACTCATGAAGCAATTTCTGAATTTGATCGTCTAGCTCGTCTAAACGAAAATATTTTACGTCATTTAGTTATTAGAGTAGACGATTAAGAAAAGAGGTATTTATGAATAAAGTATTTTTAATAGGTCGCTTAACTCGTGATCCTGAACTTCGTTATACAGGTAACAATACAGCAGTAGCAAGTTTTACTATTGCCGTTAATAGAACTTATACTAACCAAGCAGGAGAAAGAGAAGCAGACTTTATACCGGTTGTTGTATGGCGTAGACAAGCTGAAAGTGTTAAAAACTATCTATCACAAGGTAGTCAGGTAGCAGTAGAAGGACGTATTCAAGTACGTAACTATGATGACCAAAACGGACAACGTCGTTACGTTACTGAAGTAATCGCTGATAGTGTTGAATTTATTGGTTCAAAAAGAGATAATCAAGCATCAGGAACTAGTAACTATAGTAATACATCAGCACCTGCTCAATTCAATCAACCAGCAGAGCCAACTCCATATGACTTTAAAGATGAACCATCATCAAATAATGGAACTGATATCTCAAGTAATCCATTCGCCGATTTTGGGGCAAGTATTGAAATTGATGATAGTGAATTACCATTTTAAAAGAAGGGAGGAATAGTCTATGGCTAAAGACTTTAAAGAACATAAAGAATTTGGACGTCGTAAAAAGAAAGTATGTATAATGTGTACTGGAAAAGACGTTAACTATAAAGATGTAGATACATTAAAAAGATTTATAAACGATAGAGGTAAAATAGTTCCTCGTCGTGTAACAGGAACTTGTGCTCGTCATCAAAGACATATAGCAAGAGAAATTAAAAGAGCAAGAGCTATTGGTCTATTACCATTTACAAAGTAAATAGAAACAACTATTTACTTTTTTCATTACAGATTTTACTTATCACTTAAAATAGTATATAATATTAGCAAGGGATAAAAGGAGGATCTAATGAAATTAATAGAAAGAAAAAAAGAACTAACAAAAAAAATAAAATCTGCTAAAACAGTTTTTATCATGGCACATAAAGATTTGGATTTAGATGCCCTAGGTAGTTCCATAGGTCTTTACATTATCTTAGAAAAACTAAATAAAAATTGTTTTCTAATTATTAATGATACTAAACATGAATCAGGTGTATCTAAAGTCTTTAAAGAATTAGAAGGATGTTTAAATATAATTAAAGATAATGAAATAGAAGATAATCTTTATATAAGAAGTAAGAAAAACTTACTAGTAATACTAGATACCAATAAAGAAGAATTAGTACAAGCAAGTGATGCCATAAATTATTTTGATAAAGAAAATATCATTATCCTAGACCATCATGAACTAGGAGAAACATCAATTGATGCTGGTCTTAGAATAATAGATAATGACATATCAAGCACTTGCGAAATGATTACTAATTTAATAGAGACTTACAAAATGGAACTAGACCCTTACTATGCAACTCTTTTATTATCAGGAATAGTCCTAGATACTAATAACTTTACTTTAAAGACAAACTCTGAAACATACTATGCAGCATACTATCTAGCAAGTATGGGAGCAAGTACTAAGAAAGTTCAGTATCTTTTAAAACAAGATTTAAAAGAGTATATAGAAAGACAAAAAGTAATAACTAATGTCGATGTTATAAATAATAGAATCGCTATCGCTAAAGGTAGTCCTTACATGGTGTATAGAAGAGAAGATATCGCTAAAATTGCCGATACCCTTCTATTCTTCAATGATATAGAAGCATCATTTGTTATCGCTAAAACTACCTCTAAAACAATTTCTGTTAGTGGTAGAAGTCTAGGTAACTATGATATTTCTAAAATACTTACTCCATTAGGTGGAGGAGGCAATAAAACAGTAGGAGCCGCTAGAATTAGTGATAGTACTATTAGTAAAGTTGAAACAAAACTAAAACAAATCTTAAAAAAAGAGGAGGAATAGTATGGAAGTAATCTTTATAAAAGATTTAAAAGGACAAGGTAAAAAGGGTGAGATAAAACAAGTAAAAGATGGCTATGCTGAAAACTTTTTAATAAAAAAAGGCTATGCTATTAAATCTACTAAAAGTTCCCTAGAAAAATTAGAAGATGAGAACAAAGCTAAAGCTAAAGAAGAAGAAAAAGCTAAAAAAGAAGCTTTAAGTATAAAAGAAAAACTAGAAAAAGTAACCTTAACTTTTAAAGTTAAAACAGGAGATAATGATAAAGTCTTTGGAAGTATTAGTGTTAAACAAATAAAAGAAGCATTAAAAGAAAAAGGCTATGACTTTGATAAAAGTATGATTAAACTAACAAGTTCTCCTTCATCTTTAGGCTTTCATAATATTGAAGTAGAATTATATAAAAATATAACTGCCAAAGTGAAAATACATTTAGTTAAGTAGGTGATGATAATGACTTTAAAACAAGCCCCACAAAATTTAGAAGCAGAAAAAAGTGTCTTAGGTGCATGTTTCTTATCAAATAATGCTTTATTAATGGCAATTGAAACTTTAGATGAAACAGACTTCTACGATGCTAGAAATGCTAAAATATTTACAGCATTAAAAAAATTAGTAGAAGAAAAAACTCCAGTAGATTTAACTACTCTAACTACTATTTTAACTAAATTAAATTACTTAAATGATGTAGGAGGAGTTACCTACTTAACAGAAATAACAACCTTTGTTCCAACGGCAAGTAATGTAGAATACTATATAAAAGAAGTAGAGAATACATCACTTCTTAGAAGATTGATAGAAACAGCAGAATCTATCGCATCAACAGGTTATAACAGTGAGGAAAGTATTGGTGACATCTTAGACGATGCCGAACGTAAAATACTAACAATCGCTAAAAATAGAAAAGCTAGTGAGTTTAAATCAATTCAAAAAGTTTTAGAAAAAACAGAAGAAGACTTACAAAAACTAGCAGAAACTAAAGGAGAAATAACAGGTATTCCTACAGGATGGTATGATATTGATAAAGTAACAGCAGGACTCCATGAAAATGAGCTTATAATTCTTGCCGCTCGTCCTGGTATGGGTAAAACTGCTTTCGCTTTAAACCTTGCAACCTATGTTACAACTCACACTGATAAAACAGTAGCCGTATTCAACCTAGAAATGGGTGCCGAGCAATTAGCAAGCCGTATTATCTCATCTCTAGGTCAAATAGAAGGTTATAAACTTAGAACAGGTAAAATGTTAAATAATGATTGGAAAAGGTTTGACCAAGCAGTTAGTCAGTTAAGTAATGCCAAACTTTATATAGATGATACACCAGGTATAACAATAGGAGAAATCCGTGCTAAATGTCGTCGTTTATCATCATCTTCTGATGGATTAGACCTAGTAATAATCGACTACCTACAATTGATATCAGGTGGTAAAAACTATGGTGCTAATCGTCAACAAGAAGTAGCAGATATCTCTCGTAGTCTAAAAACTCTAGCGATGGAATTACATATTCCTGTAATTGCCTTAGCTCAATTATCTCGTAGCGTTGAAGGAAGAGAAGATAAAAGGCCAATGTTATCAGACTTAAGAGAATCAGGTTCAATAGAGCAAGATGCTGACCTTGTTGGATTCCTTTATCGTGATGATTACTACAATAAAGAAGCTAAAAATGATGCAACTAGTATCAGTGAATTTATCATCGCTAAGCATCGTAGTGGACCACAAGCGACAATACAATTACTATTTAAAAAAGATACTTCAACATTCTTAAATATGAGTAAAAATGAAATAGAGGAGGAATAAGATGAATATAAAAACTATAATTACTATAGTAATTGCCTTAATGGTAAGTTTAATTATAATGTTTTTAGTTCCAAAAGAAGAAACATTAACTCCTAAAAATGTTTACAGAGTCTATTTAGCAGGTAAATCAGTGGGATTAATTAGTGATAAAGACGCTCTAGATGAATACATAGATAAGGAACAACAAACCTTAAAAGATAAATATAATGCCGATAAAGTATATGCACCTGAGGATTTAGAAGTGGTAAAAGATGTAACTTATAATGAAGATATTTCTACAACTAAAGAAATATATAACAAGATTAAAGACATAGAGCCATTTACTATTAAAGGTTATGAAATAACTATAGAAGGTGTTGATACTACTAATGAAGTAGGAGAAAAAGTAGAAGGGAAAGACCAAACTATCTATGTCCTTGATAAAGAAGTCTTTGAAGAAGCAATGGATAGAACAATAAGATCATTTGTAGATAGTGATAGTTATGATAAATATCTTAATAACGACCAAAAAGAAATAGAAAGTGGCGATACAGGTACAGTTATTGAAAATATTTATATAGAAAATAAAGTAACAGTTAAAGAGACAAATATTCCATCAGATGAAACTATCTATGAAAATGTTGATGATTTAAGTAAATATTTATTATTTGGAACCCTTGAGGAACAACAAAAATATACTGTACAGTCAGGAGACACAATTAGTGATGTCGCTTTCAACAACAAACTATCTAACGAAGAATTTCTAATTGCAAATCCTGAATTTACTGATGCTAATAACCTTTTATATGAAGGACAAAATGTTACTATAAGTATCATTAAACCACAATTTAGATTAGTGGAAATAGACCATCAAGTACGGGCTCAAGATATACCTTATGAAACAGAAACAAGATATGATAATACAAAGTATTCTAATTATGAAGAAACTATCCAAGAAGGTGTAGTAGGTTCTCAATTAGTAACATCAAAAGTTCAAAAAGTTAATGGTCAAGTAGAAAGTGCTGTTATTGATAATGGCGCAACAAGGGTATTAAAAGAACCAATAAAAAGAATAATAGTAAAAGGAACTAAACAAAGAGGTGGCAGTGGCGGTGTAAACAGTGGCCTTAGTAGTAATAGTAAAGTAGAAGGATACTGGTTATGGCCAACAAGAACTCCATATTATGTAAGTAGTCCTTATGGATATCGTTGGGGAACTCTACATGATGGTATGGATATTGCAGGAGCAGGTTTCGGTTCACCAATTTATGCTTCTAATAATGGTATTGTAGTCGCTTCAAGTTATAAATATGATAATGGTGAATATATTGTTATTAACCATAACAATGGTTACTATACAATGTATGCTCACCTTGCAGAACGTTATGTTAGTGTAGGTCAAGAAGTATCACAAGGAGATACAATAGGTTCTATGGGTAGAACAGGAGCAGCAACAGGAGTTCATCTTCACTTCGGATTATGGAGAGGTTATCCATATAGTCGTGGTTCATCTTCTATGAATCCAATGAGTTTATTCTAATGAAAATAAAAGTACTAGCGAGTGGATCTAAAGGAAACTGTTCATTAATTGAAACAAAATCTGCTCGCTTTCTTATTGATATAGGAATTACCTATCAGAGATTAAAAAAAGAATTAGAGAAGATGAATTTAACTACAGATGATATAGACGACTTACTTTTAACCCATGCTCATAATGATCATACTAGTGGCCTTAAAGTTCTTTTAAAACATAGTGATTTTAAAATCTATGCTAATAAAGATATTATAAAAGAATTAACAGTAGATATTGATAATGATAGAGTAGAAATATATAATCAATTAATATCTTTAAATAATAGTACAGAAATAACGGTTTTTAAAACAAGTCATGATGCTAAAGGATCAGTTGGTTTCTTAGTAACTGAAAATAAAAAATCGCTAGTTTATATAACAGATACAGGTTATTTAAATCGTAAGTATTTCCCACTACTTGAAAATAAAAATATATATTATATAGAGAGTAATCATGATGAGAAAATGTTAATGGATGGTCCATATCCATATTATTTAAAACAAAGAATCCTTAGTGATGAGGGTCACCTTTCAAATGAGACAACTTCAAAATATCTAAAAAAATTAGTAGGAGATGAAACTAAATACATAATACTTGCTCATTTAAGTGAACATAATAACAAAGAAGAAATCGCTTATAATACAACAAGAGAAGCCTTAAAAGATAGAGATGACATAAAAATAGTAGTAGCCAAACAGAATGAGGCTTTAGAAGAAATAGAGGTAATATATGATAAAGTTAATATGTGTAGGTAAAATAAAAGAAAAATACCTTAATGATGCAATAGATGAATATAAAAAAAGATTATCCAAATATACAAAAATAGACATAGTAGAACTACCTGATAGTAGTTATAATGAAATAGATAAAGTACAAAAAGAGGAAGGGAAACTCATTATAAAGCACCTAAAAGAGACTGATAATGTAATCATTCTTGACATAAATGGACAAGAATTATCATCAGTGGAATTTACTAATAAATTATGTTCATTAGAAATAATGAATAGTAATTTAACTTTTATAATAGGTGGAAGTCATGGCTTAAGCGAAGAAGTAAAAAAACGCGCTAACTTTAGTCTGTCTTTTTCTAAATTAACTTTTCCTCATCAATTATTTAGAGTTATTTTACTAGAACAACTATATAGAACATATAAAATAAGAAATAATGAAAACTATCATAAGTAGGAGGTTAAATATGATTGGAAATGATTGGGATATTTATTTAGAAGAAGAATATAATAAAGACTATTTTAAAAAATTAATAGAATTTGTTAATAAGGAATATAAAGAAAAGACTATTTACCCACCAAAAAATGAGATATTTAATGCCTTAAGACATACTCCATATAAAGATGTTAAAGTAGTAATATTAGGACAAGATCCATATCATGGAGAACATCAAGCAGAAGGACTATCTTTCTCTGTTAAAAATGGTATTAGAAAGCCTCCCTCATTACAAAATATCTTTAAAGAGTTAAATGATGACTTAGGAATACCTTTTCCTAAAACAAGTAGTCTTATTCCTTGGGCAGACCAAGGAGTGTTACTTCTAAATGCTGTCTTAACAGTAGAAGCGAATATGGCAGCATCTCATAAAGATAAAGGCTGGGAAATATTTACTGATAAAATAATAGAATTATTAGATAAAAAAGAAGAGCCAGTAGTCTTTATTCTTTGGGGTTCTTTTGCTAGAAACAAAAAGAAACTAATAACTAATAAAAATCACTATATAGTAGAGTCAGCCCATCCTTCACCTTTATCTGCCTACAATGGGTTCTTTGGTAGTAAGCCATTCTCTAAGACTAATAACTTCTTAATCTCTAAGGGTCTAAAACCAATAGATTGGAAAATAGATTAACTAGTACTAATCCTACTAGTTTTTCTTTTCCTATAAACTGGAAAGAAATGGAAAAATATCGTTATTTATGACACGATTGAATCAAAATATTTTGCTATAATCCTTAAAAACAACTAAAATAAGTTTAAAGGAGAAGTAGAAAAAGCAAAAGAATTAACAGAAATAATAGAAAGGTTATCTAAAACTTTTTTGTGATGATAATCATTATCGTTTTGAAGAAGATAATATCAAAATAGATATAACAGTACATACATATCTAAAAGAATTTGTTCCAAATGTAATAAGATTAAACAGTTATGATTTTAGGTTTATGAACATAGATAAAGTATCTCCATTAGAAGAACAATTTAATAGTGATGTAATTGCCTTTTAATATTATGATACTATAGAAGTAGAAATTGAATGTGAAAGATATAACACAAAAAACATAACATATTTAAAAAAATATTTAGGAGAAAGAATAAGTCATGAAGAACTAATAGAAAAAAGTAAAAGTGCTACTAGATTAATTTCCTATGTTAATTACTTAAATCTAGAAGCCCCAGAGTCAATTATATACTGTAATAATGATACTATCATAACTAATATAGAAAATAATGCTATAACATTAGAAGAGTTAAGAAAAGACTATGAATCTAATAAAACATAAAAAAAACATTGGTAATTAGGTCAATGTTTTAATATTTCAAAAGTTTCTCTTTTCTCTAATTTATAAGTCTCTATATCTTGATAATGAGAAAAGGTTTTAATTAAATTAGTTGGGAATTTATGAGAAAGATAAACTATTTCTTCACCATTATCATTATAATATTTTAAAGCCGCTCTTAAATCATTTTCATTTTCATTTAATTTATCTACTAAAGCATCTAGTTTTTTAAAATCAAGCCTTTCTTCATAGTCATCTATTATCTTTAAAATTTCACTAGTCATACTCATTAATTCTCTATACATCTCATGATGATTAAGCTTTTTTGATTTTAATTTTATAACTTCAGGAATATCTTTTATCTTAGCCTCTTCTAAAATAGGAACAATCTTTAAAAGTATTTCTTCTTTCTTTTGCAATAAAATATCTAAATTATTATCTGCTTCTTTAACTTTAATATATAAAAAGTTGTATTTGTTTTTGTATACCAATACAATAATTACACAAATTAAAATAATTAATACAATAATTCCCCCTATAATAACATAAATCATAAGTATCACATCCTTAATATTATTATATCAAAGTGAGATAGTAAAATCTATAAAAAGTAGGTAACTTATAAATAAAGGTTACCTACTTAATAAATCTATTGTTTATTCATTTTAAATGAAATAGCGTTGTCATCATTATAAAGAATATATGAACAATCATCAGCAATTACATAATCTTCTGTATTATAATAAGTATTTTCTTCTCTTGGACCTACTGTATCGTTAGTACCAATAAGACTTATTGTATTATCATTAATATAATAAAATCCACTTCTTCCTGATACACTACCAAAATCAGCTGTAAAAGTACCATCTTGATTTAAAACATAGGTGTATTTGTAGTCTAAAGTAAGTCCGTTGTTACTAATACCATTATATTCGCCATAATATGTGCCATAGCACTTTGGTATATTTACTTGTATTCCATCTTCTTCTTTTTTCTCTAGATCTTCTTTCTCATGATTTGTAACCCCAGTCTTCACTTCAGTAGTATCAACACTAGCAGACTTAAAGATTATTCCTTTATCATAACATATATAGATTATTAATCCTAAAATAATAAATAAAGATATAACAAAATAGACAACAAAACCCCAATTCTTTTTCTTCTCCATAAAACGTCTCTCCTTCTATAATCATATTATAACAAAGAAAAAGAGAAGAGTAAATTATCTTAAAATAATATCTTCTCTAAACTCAACATAATTAAGGTAAACTGTCCAAAGTAAGAAATTATGGTTGTTACTATCTCTAACAACCGCATAGTCTCTACCAGCAGCGACAATAGTTCCTGTAAATACTCTATCACGCCATTCCAACGAATCAGAATATGACATATAAAAACTTGCCTCTTTACCTATATTTAATTCTAAAATATTTTCAGCATAAGCCATATCTCCACTTATAGGAACAGTATTATTATTAGGAATATTATTTAAATTAGGTGTATAATCATAATCAAAGTTTTGATAAGGTGGATCAGTACTTTGATTAGGATAAGTATCAAAATTATTATTCATCAAATCATCCTCTCAAAGTAAGTATATTAATAAATTCTTAAATTATACTAATTACTACTAGTATTTCCACTAATCTCATCAAAAACAGGGTCATCTGCACTCGGTTCTGTTCCTTTAATATAGTATTCAATTATTTTTTTCTCATCACTATCATTAGCAGGTTTCCCAGTAATTGGATTAACTAAAACTCCTACAACATTTTCAGGTTGACTATACCATTCATCATCTTTATCTTTCATATAGCCTTCCATCATATTAAGCCAAATATTCTGAGCATATTTATATTCACTACTTTTTAAATCACGGCTATCATCATATCCACACCAAACCGCTGTTACAATATCTTTGTTATAACCAATATACCAGTTATCAGTATTAGTAGTACCACTTTTTAAAGAATATTTATGAGTCATTCTACTAGCAAGATTGACAGCAGTAGGATAGTTGTAATCGATAAAGTTAGAATCATAAGTAGCAGTCAATAAATTATTTAAAATAAAAGTTAAACTAGAGTTAAGAATAAGTTCTTTTTCTTCTGATGCCTCATATAAAACGATACCTTCTTTATCTACAATTTTAGTAATAAAATGAGGTTTGATTTTATATCCTTCATTTGCAAAAGCAGAATATGCCCCAGCCATTTCTAACATGCCTATCTCACTAGTACCAAGGGCAAGGGAAGGAACTTTATCAAGGTTAGAATTAATGCCAAGTCTTTTAGCAATATCAACAAGAGTATCTTCTCCTAAAAACATATGTGTCTTAACTGCATAAATATTTTCAGAATAAGCGATTGCTGTAGCCATAGAAATAGGTTTATTACCATAAGTACCATTATAGTTTTGTGGTGAATATGATTGATTGTTATTAAAAGTAAAAGTAGTTTCTTCACTAGTAAAAGTAGTAGAAGCAGTAAAACCATTTTCTAAGGCAGCATAATATAAAAATGCTTTCATCGTAGAACCAACTTGTCTCTTAGCATCTGTCGCTCTATTAAATTCCGACTTACTATAATCTTTTCCACCAACTAAAGCAATAACTCTGCCATTATTAGGATTAACCATAACACTAGCAGTTTCCAAGTCACTATCTGGCATTGTATTTTTAACAGTCTCTTCTAACTGTTTTTGTGCCTCCATATCAAGACTAGTATAGACTTTAAGTCCTCCCGTTTCAAGAAAAGACTCAGGTATTTCCTTTAAACTTTTTAACTCCTCTATAACAGCATCTTGATAATACATAACACTTTGAAGTTCATCCTCATCTTCAACTCCTACAAACTTCAATTCTTGATCAAGTGCCTTATTATATTCAGCCTTATTAATAATACCCTCATCATACATCTTCTTTAAAATTACCTGTTGTCTTTGTGTCGCTTTTTTTAAATTAACAAAAGGAGAATAATTACTAGGTGACTTAGGAATACCCGTAAGCATAGCCGCTTCTGCCAAAGTTAAGTCTTTAGCACTCTTACCAAAATAATATTTACTAGCAGTCTCTATTCCATATTTACCATGACCATAGTTTATTGTATTTAAATAACCTTCTAGTATTTCATCTTTACTATAATGAGACTCAATTTCTATCGTATACCACATCTCATCCCATTTTCTTTTCCACGTCTTATCAAAATCTAAAAATAAGTTTTTAGCATACTGTTGGGTAATCGTACTAGCACCTTGACTAGTAGTACCACTAGTTATATTAACAACCATCGCCTTTAATATTCTTAAGTAGTCAAATCCAATATGTTTATAAAAATTTTTATCTTCAGTATTTATTGTCGCTTCTATCAAGTGTGGAGAAATATCGTCAAGACCAATCCATTCTCTTGAACCACTTCCTTGAAAGAAAACCTCATTATCACTATCAAATAACATAAAACTATTAGCATTCTTTATCTCAATCTTAGGACTTAACTTAGCATAAGTATAAACGCAAATATTTCCTACAATGAAAAGTCCTATAAGAATTATAAATATTTTTAAACACTTTTTTAAAACTTTCATAGATATATCAAATCCTTTCTTTATATATCATGTCCAAAAAACTATCATTCACACCAAAAAACTATCATTCACACCAAAAAGTTGTAACTTTAACACTTTTTTGTTATAATTTAAGACGAAAAAAGGAGATTATCTATGAAAGACGTATTTATAAAAGCGAAAATAAAAAACGAAGATGAAGAATTACCTTTTGAAGGTAAAGGAACATTTGATGAAAAGAAAAACTTAATTCAGTATCAAGATAACAAAGCTGTCCTAACTATCTTTCTTGATGATAATATTATGTTAAGGGAAACAGAAGATACTATATTAAGTTATAAATTTGTGGAAAATGAAAAAACTAATTTTGAAGTATTTTTAAAAGATTTAAAACAAACAGGTTTTGTTCCGATGAAAACGTTTAATATAAATAAAGATAATACTACTTATGAAGTTATATATCAAATAGAGGGTAATGACTTTAAACATGAGTTTAAAGTAGAATGGAGAGCGTTGTAAAATTTCAAAGAGGAGGATTACTTATGCAAAGCCTAATAACTAATAAAAAAATAATAGAAGATATAAAAGAAGTAATTGTAAGTAGCAGACAAAAAGTTGCATATGAAGTAAATAATACTATGTTATTAGCATATTGGAATGTTGGAAAAATAATAGTAGAAAATGAACAAAATGGTAATATAAAAGCCGAATATGGCAAGCAAGTAATGAAAGAACTATCAAAAGAATTAAGAAAAATATTAGGTTCTGGCTTCTCTGTTTCTAATCTTCAATATATGCGTAGATTCTATCTTACATACAAAAAACAACAGACACTGTCTGTTAAATTAAGCTGGTCTCATTATTGTGAATTATTAAGCATTGAAAATGAAGATGAAAGAAATTTTTATGAAAAAGAATGTATTAATTCTAAATGGAGTGTTAGGGAGCTTAAAAGACAAATAGATACTTCATTATTTGAAAGATTATTATTATCTGAAGGCAAGAATAATAAAGAAAAAGTATATGCTCTATCAAAAGAAGGGCAAACTTTAACAACACCAGAGGATATTTTGAAAGAACCATACGTATTTGAATTTTTAGATATTAAAGAGCCAAAGCCTATTTTAGAAAAATATTTAGAGAAAAAACTAATAAAACATATGGAAGAATTTTTACTTGAACTTGGTAAAGGTTTTATGTTTGTGGGTACACAACAAAGAATAACTCTTGGCAATACACACTATTATGTTGATATGGTTTTTTACAATAAGATATTAAAATGTTATGTTCTTATTGATTTAAAAATAGGAAAAATGAAACCAGAATATGCAGGTCAAATGAATATGTACTTAAATTATTATGATTCTGAAATAAATGATGAGTATGATAATAAACCAATAGGTATAATACTTTGTAAAGGTAAAAAAGAAATTGATATGGAATATGCTTTAGGAGGATTGTCAAATAATATTTTCGCTTCTACCTATACATATTATATTCCTAATAAAGAACAGTTAATAAGTGAAGTTGAGAAAGTGTTGACCTAACAAAGCTAAATGAGGTGAGATTTTATGGAAATAAAGCCAATGATATTTAATATAGAAGAATTGATGGAGAAAGCTAATAATGGTGATAAACTATCATGTTATATAATTGCAAGAAGCTATGATAGTTCAGAAAATGGACTAGAACAAGATTTAAAAAAAGCTGTTGAATGGTATAAAAAAGGTGCGGAGTTAAATGATCCAAAATGTATATATGGTCTAGCAGCCTGCTATCAATTTGGAGATGGGGTAAAACAAGACAAAGATAAGGCTTATCAGTTATTTGTTAATGACTATGATAAACTATTACAAGAAATAGAAGAAACGAAAGAAAATCCTAAAGTTCAAGCATTTACTAAATTCTGTTTAGGTGCCTATTATTATTTCGGATTTGGAGATGTAAAACAAGATTACAAAATGGCATTTCAATTAAACAATGAATGTGCAATGCAAGGGCATTTAGCAGCAATATATGCTTTAGGAGCTAACTTTTATCGTGAAGGAAGAGGAACAGAACAAAATATTGAGTTAGCAGATTATTATTTAGAATTAGCAGCAAGTGTTGGCCTACCAAGAGCTATAAAGAAATTAGAAGATGTGAAAAACTCTAATGAGAAAGGAGCAAGAAAATGAATTTTTTAAATACTGTGGAAAAAGATATATTAGATAAATTTAAGGAAAAGGGTATTCCCCTTGATGAAGTGCAATTAATAACAAGTAGTAAAAAAGAGTTAGGTGACTATCAAATTAATGATGCTATGAAACTTGCTAAAATCATGCACAAGTCACCAAGAGATATTGCTGAAGACTTAGTTAAATGCCTAGAAGAAACAGGATACTTCAAAAATATAAATATCGCTGGTGCTGGGTTTATTAACTTAAGCTTTAAGGATGAGTTATTAACAGAATATGTGGAAAAAGTTATTAAGAGTTCCACAAAAGATGTGGAAAAACTTAATGAAGAAAGAATTATAATCGATTATGGTGGTGCGAATATCGCTAAAACTCTTCATGTTGGACACCTAAGAAGTGCAAATATTGGGGAAGCTATAAAAAGATTAGCAAGACACCTTGGTAAAGAAGTAATATCAGATGTTCACTTTGGCGATATTGGTCGTCAGTCTGGAATGGTAATCTATGAACTAAAACAAAGATATCCTAATCTTAACTATTTTAGTGGCAAAGAGGAAACTACTTGGGATGAGTTACCTATAACAGGAAAAGACTTAGAAGAAATTTATCCTACTGCAAGCAATAAAGCCAAAGAAAATGAAGATATAATGAATGAAGTTAGAGAAATAACTGCTGAGTTAGAATCTAGTAAAAATAAAGGTTATGTCGCTCTTTGGGATAAGATAAAAGAAGTATCAATAGAAGATATAAAAAGCATTTATAAAGAATTAAATGCAGACTTTGATTTATGGAAAGGAGAAAGTGATGCTTTTCCTTATATCAAAGAAACTATTGATACTATGGAAAAATCTGGATATTTAATAAGTAGCGAAGGTGCTAAAATAGTTGAAGTAATAAAAGATGAGGATAAAGCTCCTATGCCACCTCTTGTTGTTATTAAAAGTAATGGAGCAACTCTTTATGCTACAAGAGAACTTGCAACAATTTCATCACGTATGAAAAGATTTAATCCCAATGCTATGTGGTATATAGCAGATATACGTCAAGGTCTATATTTTGAACAAGTCTTTAGAGCATCATATAAAACAAAACTTGTTCCTAAAAGTACAGTCTTGGAATTCTATGGTTTTGGAACAATGAATGGAACAGATGGTAAGCCATTTAAGACAAGAGATGGTAATGCAGCCACATTAAAAGGTCTTATCAAAAGTGTTAAAGAAGAAATACTTGCCCATATGAATAAAGATATGGACAATAAAGAAGATATCTCTAAAAAAATCGCTATCGCTGCCATTAAATATGCTGATTTCTTACCTAATAGAACAACAGACTATATCTTTGAACCTAGTAAATTTATTGATGTAGAAGGAAAAACTGGTCCATATATTTTATATAATACTATTAGAATGAAATCTATCTTGAATAAAGCAGAAGAACAAGGTATAAAATATGGTAACTACTATAACAAGCCAATAGATGTTGAAAAAGAAATAATCCTTCTATTAATGGAGAAGAATAATATTTTGCATAAAGCTTATAATAATAAAGATTTAAGTTTCATAGCAGATTATCTTTACAATCTAACAAGTCTATATAGTAGGTTTTATGAATCAAATCATATCTTAACTGAAAGTGATGAAAAGATAAGAGAAAGTTGGCTTAGCCTAACAAAACTAGTTAAAGAAACAAATGAAGAGTTACTTGATATACTAGCAATTGAAGTGCCTGAGAAAATGTAAAAAAAGATAAATATATAAAAAAGTATTGCCTTTTATATAAATTCATGCTATAACTTTATCTGATTTAATACACAAATAAGAAAATATTACATATAATGTCATAGCTATAGGAGGAATTTTTATGGAGTTAGCTAAAATGAAAAAGGAAGATTTAGAACTACTGTCACATAAGGATATCACATATTATATATTAGAAGAGGAAGGAAAAATGAATACTGCTGACCTTTTTAAAAGAGTAGTAACATTATTAGAACTTCCTAATAAAACCTATGAAGAAAAAATAGGTGATTATTATACACTTCTTACAACTGACAAAAGATTTATTCTCCTTGAAGATGGTAATTGGGATTTAAGAAGTCGTCATACCTCTGATAAAATTGTTAAGGTGACAGATGAAGATGACGAAGAAGAAGAAGAGATTAAAGAAGATACAATCTTACCAGATGAAGAAGAGGAAGATAACTATGACTCTGGAGATACAGATGACGATGATTATGATGATGATACTAATGAAGATTTAAAAGACTTAGTTGTAGTGGATGAAGATGAATTAGAAGAGAACTAAAGCTAAATATTTAGTTCTTTTTATTTTTATGTTATAATTATCCTATAAGTATAGGAGTGTAATTATGAAGTATTTAAAAGAAGTATATAATGATTTTAAAGTAGTACCATTTAAAAAGTTTATGACCCTTCTTTTCTTTTTTACTTGTATTTTAGGTTATGTCATTATGGCTACCTTTCCTTATTTTGCCAGTCAAATAATAAAGTACGCAACAGTTGGGAACACTTTAGCATACACTTACACTTTCTATCTTGCCGTCGCCTACATTGTATATGAAATCATTTGGTATTTTAACTACTATATCTATAGTTTTCTTCAAACCTATTACAGTAATATTATTCATAAAAAATTATTTAATAAAATATGTACTTCCTCAAGAAAAATATCTAAGACTCTAGATAATGGTAAAATGTTAAGTCTAGTAGGAGATGATATTCCAAGTTTCTGTTATCTATTGAATTCTATAACTGTTTATATATCTACAATCTTTATGATTATATTAACCATAATATTAATCTTAAAAGCTCACTTTATCTTTGCTATTATCACCGTTATTTCCTTAATAATATATATTATGTTCATGACCAAAAATATGGATAAGTACTCTAAATATTTAAAAGAACAAAAGAAACATAATGATACTATTAATTCTATTTATGTAGAGGAATTAAATGCCTTAAAGGAGATAAAGACATTACCTATAAAAGATAATCTTTATAAAAAGTTACAAACTAAATTAAATAGATATACTAAAGCTTATTTTAAAAAACGTAGATACTTTGTAAGAAATAAAAATACTAGTACTTTAATACCCCAATATACAAAGTTTATTTTATATCTTTTTCTATTAATCTTTATGGTTAAATTTAATGCCACTATTGACTTAGTAATTTTAATTATTGGTTATTATGATCAGTTAATAGAAAATTTAACAGAACTTGTAGGATCATATCGAGAAATTAAAGAGTATCATATTTCTGTTAAAAGAGTAAATGAAGCCTTAACCTATGAAGATGACTTATCTAATCTTTTTGGTAAATATGAAAATGATGAAATATATGGTTCCATTGTCTTCAAAAATGTAAGTTATAAATATAATTCTAAATATATCTTAGATAATATCAATCTAGAAATAAAGCCTAATACTTTAAACGTCTTTATTGGACCATCTGGAAGCGGTAAAACAACACTTCTCGACCTTCTTTTAAGGTTTTATAAAGTAAACAGTGGTGAAATATATTTAGATAGTGTTAATATCTATGAATATAGTGATAGCATTTATGCTTCTAATATAACATTAGTTAAACAAAATCCTTTTATTTATAACATGAGTATAAGAGATAATCTTCGCCTTGTTAATAGTAATAAAAAAAGACAGGAAGAAGCGATTAAAGAAGTAGGTCTACATGAATATATCATGAGCCTACCTAAAGGTTATAGTACAGTCTTAACAGGAAATGCCTCAAACCTTTCAGGAGGTCAAAAACAACTCTTATCTATCGCTAGAAGTCTTTTAACAGATGCAGAAATTCTTCTCATGGATGATATAACTGCCTCACTTGATCCGAAAACAACTAATGAGATTATAGATCTTTTAGTAAGATTAAAAGAAGATCACACTATTTTAGTTATAACTAATAGAGAAGACTTAATTAATAGAGCCGATAAAATATTTTACTTAAACAAAGGAAAAGTAAAAAGTTATAAATCCTTAGAAGAGTTAAAAGAAAAATTAGACTCTGAAAGTGAGGTGTTAATATGAGATTAATGATAGATACATATAAAAAATATTGGTCTTGTGTTAAACCTCATAAAGGCTATTATACAATGATCTTTGTCTCTAAAGCACTAGCAGTTATCGCAAGTATTCTCTTACCTTTAACCGCCTCAGGTATTGTTAAATATTTAACATTAGGAAACTATCATGAAGCCTTAAAATGGATATTTTACTTCTTTACCACTGCCACGTCCAAAGTTATATTTTACTACTGGAATTATAAAGGAGGAGGTTTAGACTCAAATTACTGTTATGTAAAATTAAAAGAAAAAGTCTTTAATAAGCTTGCAACCTATGACTTAGAGTTTTCCAAACACAAAAATATAAATGAAGTATTACAGGGATCATCTAGTGATATCTGGAAAGTTGTAAGTATTAATGATAACCTAAGTGATATTATTATTGGTTTTATAAGAATAGTTGTAATCGTAATACTAACAGCTTTAACCTCTCCTTTAGTAGGATTAGTAGTGTTCTTATTCTCAAGTATTTATGTAATATTTATGATGATATTTAATGAAAAAATTGTAAAGTACTTAAATAAACAAAGAAAATATCAAGATAAAATCGCTGGCGTCTTTCTAGAAGAATTATCTTCTCTTGAAGAAATGAAAGTTTATGATATAAAAGATAAGTACTATAATTATTTTAATACTATTAATAAGAAGTTCTGTCATAACTATAGATTAAAAAGAAGATATAGTGATATCCAAGTAAACTTTTTACAATTAATATTAGATTTAGGAGAAGTAAGTATTTATGCAGTAACTTTATTCCTATTATTCCAAAACTCTTACACTGTTGATAAGATAGTACTAGTAATAGGATACTTTACTATAATGAACCAAGAGTTAAAATATGTCTTACAAACCTGTGTAAAAAATGTTGTAGACTGTAGAGTATCAGTTGAAAGAATTTATTCCCTTTTAAATTATCGTCCTAAAAACAGTAAAATAACAAATACTGTTAACGAAGATAATATTAAAGGAAATCTAGAATTTAGTCATGTTTATTCATCATATCAAGATAAACAAGTCTTAAAAGATGTAACATTTAAAGTAAACCCCAATGAATTAATCGCTATAGTAGGACGTAGTGGAAGTGGAAAAAGTACAATATTAAATATAATTTTAAGATTAATAAAACCTGATAGTGGTAAAGTCCTAATAGATAAAGAAGATATTTATAATTATACTAAAGATGTTTATAAGACTAATGTCAGTGTTGTAACCCAAAAAAGTATTCTCTTTAATATGAGTATAAAAGATAATCTAACTATAGTAGACTCTAATTTTAAAAGGTGCCAAGAAGTATGTGAGAGTTTAGGAATACATAGTGAGATATTAAGTTTACCTAAAGGTTATAATACAGTACTAGAAGAAAATAGTATTAATATTTCTACAAAATTAAAGCAACTTCTATCTATTGCAAGAAGTGTTTTAACAAATGCAGAAATATTACTTTTTGATGAAGTCACCTCATCTTTGGATGCCCCTAATACTAGGAAAGTAGTAAAAGTTTTTAAAGAATTATCAAAAGATCATACTGTTATTATCATTACTCATAAAAAAGAAGTAATGAATAAAGCAGACCATCTAATTATTATTGATAAAGGAAAGAAAGTTGCCGATGGCTCACCCAAGTCTTTAGAAAATAATAAATACTATTTAAACTTAAGAGATAGTAGTAGTGTAAGTAATAATAACATATAAGGAGTAGAACATGAGAGAAATAAATAGCAATATAAAAAAATTAACAAAAGAAAATATAGAAGAGATATTACCTCTAAGAATAAATTTACAAAGATATGATTTAAGATGGGAAAATAAAATAGATTTTGATATGCCGGTTGAAGAACTTATTAATGCTACAAGAAAATACTTAAATGAGCATCTAGAAAAAGATTTATATTTATTTGGTTATTTTAAAGACAATAAATTAGTTTCTATTAGTGGTTTTATATTAGAAAATCATTTTCCAACAAATTCTAATTTAAGCGGTTTAACTGCTTATATAACAACTGTCTACACAATAGAAATGTATAGAGGAAGAGGCTATCAAAAAGAATTATTAAGCTATGTTTTAGATTATGCTAAGAAGATGAAAATAGTAAGATTTAAACTTGATAGTTGTAATGAAATAGCAATTAAAATGTATAATGAATTAGGATTTAAAAAATCTAATACTGATTATAAGTTGAAATTGTAAATATAATTACTAAATAAATTGTATTTAAAGGTAAGCTATGCTATAATTACAAAGAAAAAGAAAGGACTGGTTATAATGATAGAACGTCTTGAAGCTACTGAAAAGAAATATATGGACTTACAAAAAGAACTAATGAGTGAAGAAGTCTTAAAAGATATTAATAAAACAAGAGAATTATCAAAAGAGATGTCTCTTTTAGAAGAGACAGTTACAGTTTATCGTGAATATAAGAAAGTACTTGAAGCTATTCCTGAGACTAAAGAAATGCTAAAGGATGATGAGTTAAAAGATATCGCTAAAGAAGAGTTAAAAGATTTAGAAGAGAAGCAAGAAAAGTTAGAACATGATTTAGAGATACTTTTAATACCAAAAGATCCTAATGATAACAAAAATGTTATTGTAGAAATAAGAGGAGCAGCTGGAGGAGATGAAGCTAATATTTTCGCTGGAGACCTTTATAGAATGTATTCTAAATATGCTGATAAAGTTGGATTTAAAACAGAATTAATCAATGCTGAAGAAGGAACAGCAGGAGGCTTTAGCCAAGTAGAATTTATGGTTAAAGGAAATGGAGCCTACTCTAAGCTTAAGTATGAAAGTGGTTCTCATAGAGTTCAAAGAATACCTGTAACAGAAAGTAATGGTAGAATTCAAACTTCAACCGCAACTGTACTTGTAATGCCAGAAGCAGAAGATGTTAATATTGAGATAAATCCTCAAGATCTTAGAATAGATATCTATAGATCATCAGGTTGTGGTGGACAAGGAGTAAATACTACAGATAGTGCTGTTCGTATTACTCACTTGCCAACTAATACAGTAGTCACTTGTCAAAATGAAAGAAGTCAAATTCAAAATAAAGAACAAGCAATGAAAGTATTAAAAGCAAGACTTTATGAACAAGAATTAAGAAGACAAGAAGAAGAATTAGGAGAGTCTCGTCGTAATAAAATAGGAACAGGAGATAGAGCCGAAAAAATAAGAACTTATAACTATCCTCAAAATAGAGTAACAGATCATAGAATAGGCTTTACTACTAATAATCTAGATAGAGTTATGAATGGAGATCTAGACGAGATAATAGAAGCTTTAATTATGGAAGATCAAAGAAGAAAGTTAGCAGGAGAAGAAGAATGACAGTTGAAGAGTTAATTGTCTATGGTAAAAAATATACAAGTAGTACTAAAGCTAAAATGTTACTTGCTAACTTCCTTGAAGTTAATCCATTAGAACTATTAACTATTTTAGATAAAGTTATAGCAGAAGATAAGGTTAATCTTTATAAAAATTCTTTAAAAGCTTTAAGTGAAAATAGACCTATTCAATACGTAATAGGTCATGTTAATTTCTATGGTTTGAAGTTTAAAGTTAATGAAAAAGTTTTAATACCCCGTTTTGAGACAGAGGAATTAGTTGAAAGTATTAAAAACTATCTAGAAAAGAAAAATATAACTAATCCTAAAATTTTAGATTTAGGCTGTGGTAGTGGAGTTATTGGATTAACTTTAAAGTACTTCTTTAAAGATTCAGAAGTAACTTTAGTTGATGTTAGTAAAGAAGTTTTAAAAGTAGCAGAAGATAATGCTAAAAGTTTAGGACTAGATGTTAACTTTATAAAAAGTGACTGGTTTAGTAATGTCAAAGTAGAAGACTATGATGTTATAGTATCAAACCCTCCATATATTATGACTGATGAAGAAATAGAAGAAATAGTTAAGAATAATGAACCATCTCTTGCCCTATATGGAGGAATTGATGGACTAGACTGTTATAGAAGTATTTTAAAAGATATTAATAAATATCTAAAAGATGATTATTTAATTGCCTTTGAAATAGGATATCTTGAAGGAGAAAAATTAAAAGAATTAATCAAAAATACCATTCCTAACAGCAAAGTAACTATCAAAAAAGATTTAAGCAATAAAGATAGAATGCTTTTTGTCGAAAAAAATATTGATTAAAAATATAAAATATCACTCATTAATTAAGTGTAGAAAGGGTGATATTTTATATGAAAAAATATTTAATCTTAGCGAGTTTAATTTTAGTATTTATCCCCAATTTAAATAAAGAAAGTGATGAGATAATTATTCCAGATGAAGCGATAAGGTTTAGAGTGGTAGCAGAGTCTAATACTAAAGAGGATCAAGAAGCGAAAACTATTGTTAAAACTGCTTTAGAAGCAGATTTAGATACACTTTTAAATAAAAGTACGTCTATTGAAGAGACAAGAACTATTTTAAAAGAAAATCAAAGTCATTTTGAATCTATAGTAAAAAGAACACTTTTAACTAATAAAATAAATACAACTTATAAAGTGAACTATGGTATTAATTATTTTCCAGAAAAAAAATATAAAGGAGTTATCTATGAAGAGGGGTACTATGAATCTTTAGTTATAACTCTTGGAAAAGGTAATGGTGAAAATTGGTGGTGTGTTTTATTTCCTCCTCTATGTTTAATGGAAGGAGAAGATAATAATAATGATGAAGTAGAATATAAATCATTCGTTAAAGAAATGATAGATAAATACTTTTAATAAATACCTACCTATCTGAATAAAATTTGATAGGTGATTACTTTGGATATTTTAGAATTAATTATACTGGCGATAGGCTTAAGTATGGATGCCTTTTCTTTATCTATTGTCTATGGAACCTTAAATCTATCTAATAAAATTAAAAACTTTTTAAGTATAACAGTAGGAGTATTTCACTTTTTTATGCCCCTTTTAGGAAGTGTATTAGGACTATTTATCGTTCATCATATAATAAGTAATCCCGATATTTTAGTAGGGATAATCTTTACTATTCTAAGTGTTGAGATGCTACTTAATATAAAAGACTTAGGTGAAGAGAAAAAAGATTTTAAAAGTTTAGTGAATGCTTTTATATTCGGATTTAGTGTTAGCATAGATAGTTTCTCTGTTGGTATTGCCTTAGGAACTCATAATGAAAATATCTATTTAGCAGGAGCGATATTTGCAATAACGAGTTTTATCTTTACCTTTTTAGGACTTAATATCGGTAAGTTTTTAACTTTAAAATTTGGTAAAGTCGCTAATGTAATTGGAAGTATTTTACTATTTATACTAGCCCTTACTTATTTCTTTGAATAAAAAGAAAAATATTGTAAAAACTAAACTTGGGTGAAGTATTATGAGAAAAAGAATAATTACAGATGAAGAGATGGAAGAGATTATGAAAAAAGAAATACTTCCATTAAGATTTCATATTGTAAACCCACTTGTAAAAGAAGTTAAATAACACTTCTTTTTCTTTATAGTTATATAACCAATATGATAATATTGAACTAGAAGTGAAGCATATGAAGAAAAATATTATAATAATAATTTTATTATTAGGGTTAGTTGGAACTAGTGGATATATTGTGTATAATAATTTTCTACAAGATGAAAATAAAGAACAAAAGCAAGCTGCTAATGAAAATACCATCGAAGAACCTCAACAAAGGAAGAAAGTTTAAATGTTGATAGTCTATATATTAAAAATTTAATAGAAAGATATAACGGAGGAATTTATGCCTATCAATTTTTGTATAATGATAGTAAAATTTCTACAAATAATTTAGATGCTAATTTTATTAGATATACTGTTTCTATGAATTTAGGAAATGTCTATACTGATACCATTGATATTGAGGAATTTAAAGCCAAAACAAAAGAACTATATGGACCTAATTTAATATTACAGATGAGAGTATAAATTATCCAGGTATAACCAATCCAACAATGCAAGTAATGGAATTAACAGAGTATGCTACTTTAGAAAAATATTATAGATACACAGATGTTTTTGAACATGCCAGTCTAGGAATAGGCCAAAAGGTTTTAAATCAAAAAGTAATTGAAGCAACTAAAAAAGATAATAAAATACTAATTAATGTTGCAGTTGCATTAACAGATGAAAATGAAGTTTATCAACCAACAGGAGAAGTTATAGAAGGTTTAACTGCACAGACTTTCAATATTGATAATGACTATGACAAAATAAATAAATATCAATACACTTTTATCTATGATGAAGATAATTATAATTATTATTTAGAAAACATTACAAAAATGTGATAAATTACATTAAAAAGCCTGCAAAAATGTGATAAAGAGTCTAAAAAACGTTGCAAAAGTGTGATTAAATGCTATAATATAGTATATACTATATATAGGAGGTGTTACATATGCAACGTTTTATTATGGAAAAATTAGTTAAATGGAAAAATGATAAGAATAGAAAACCTTTAATATTAAAGGGAGCAAGACAAGTAGGAAAAACCTATATACTAAAAGAATTCGCAAAGAATGAATATCTTGACCTTGCCTATTTTAACTTTGACCATGATGAGTCTTTAGCAAGCTTATTTAAAAATAGTAAAGACCCTAAAAGAATTATAGAACAGTTAATATTAGTACATGGTAAAAAAATAGTACCAGGAAAAACTCTAATATTTTTCGATGAAATACAAGAATGTAGTGATGCTCTTAATTCCCTTAAATATTTTTATGAAGAAGCTAATGAATATCATATCGTCTGTGCAGGAAGCCTTCTTGGAATTAGATTATCACATACTTCTTTTCCAGTAGGTAAAGTAGATTTTCTAAATATGTATCCTATGACTTTTAGTGAATTTCTTATCGCTGATGGTAAAGCAAATTTAGTAGAATTTATGAAAAGTATTACAAAAGTAGAAAAGATACCTGATGTATTTAGAATAGAATTAGAAGAAAAACTAAAAACCTATTTTATTATTGGAGGAATGCCAGAAGTAGTAAAATCTTGGACTGAAGAGAAAGATATAGAAAGAGTTAATTATCTAGAACAAAATATTTTAAACTCTTATGAAACAGACTTTTCTAAACACACAACAAATAATGAAGCCAATAAAATATCTATAATATGGAATAATATTCCTTCCCAACTTGCTAAAGAAAATAAAAAGTTTGTTTATAAAGCTTTAAAAGAAGGAGCAAGGGCTCGAGAATATGAAGGGGCTCTTAACTGGCTAAATGATGCTAATTTAATTACTAAAGTATATAATATTACTAAACCTGATGTACCATTAAAAGCTTATGTAGATTTAGACTCATTTAAAATATATATGAATGATGTAGGACTTTTAAGAAGAATGTCTAATCTAGATAGTAGTATTATTTTAGAAGAAAATAAATTATTCGAAGAATTTAAGGGCTCTTTTTCAGAGAATTATTGTTTAAATATGTTAACTTGCATAAATGATGAAACACCTTATTACTTTACATTTTTAAGAAATGAAATAGACTTTGTAATTCAATATAAAAACAAAACTATCCCTATCGAAGTAAAATCAAATAGAAATAGAAATCATATAAGTTTAACTAAGTATAACGAAAAATATCATCCAGATATTATGATAAGATTATCACTAGATAATCTAGATAAAAGTGGCAATATAATAAATATACCATTATACCTCATCGAATATATAAATAATATAATAGAAAACAATAGTTAGGAAAGCAATCTTTCCTCTTTTTCTTTTGACAAACACTAGATACATGCATTATTATATATATGAAGGTGATAATAGTGTTAGTAAATTTTAATGAAATGTTAAAAGATGCCAAAGAAAAGAAATATGTTGTTCCACAATTTAATATAAATAATTTAGAGTGGACTAAATATATTTTAGAGAAAATGCAAGAAGAAAATCTTCCCGTAATATTAGGTGTTAGTGAAGGTGCTAAAAAATATATGGGAGGTTTTTATGCTGTAAGATGTATGGTAGAAGGATTAATTAAAGATTTAAATATAACTATCCCTGTCTGTCTACATCTAGACCATGGAAGTAGTTTTGAAAGTTGTAAAGAAGCGATAGATGCTGGATTTTCTAGTGTTATGATAGATGCTAGTAAATATGATTTAGAAACTAATAAAAAGATAACTAAAGAAGTAGTAGATTATGCTCATTCTAAAGGAGTATCAGTAGAAGCAGAAGTAGGCCATGTTGGTGGTACTGAAGATAATGTCTATGGTGATGTCTTTAGAGCAACTATAGAAGACTGTGTAGAAATATCTAAAACAGGAATAGATGCTTTAGCACCTGCTTTAGGTTCTGTTCATGGATTATATAAAGGAGAACCTAATCTTGACTTTGATAGAATGAAACAAATAGATGAAACTTTATCTATTCCTTTAGTACTACATGGTGGAACAGGTATTCCTTATGATATGATTAAAAAAGCGATAAGCTGTGGAATTAGTAAAATAAATATAAATACAGAACTGCAAGTAACTTGGCATAAAGCCGTAGTAGACTTTATAAAAGAAAAAACTAGTATTTATGATCCAAGAAAAGTAATTGGTAGTGGAGAAGTATCTATGAAAGATAAAATTAATGAACTTGTAGACATTTTTAACCCAAATCATATTAGTTCCAAAAATTAAATTAGTAATATAATATAGTAGAAAGTGTGTGATTAACTATGAAAATGTTTGAAATAAAAGGAGGTAATTCTCTTTCTGGAACAATAAGAATAAGTGGGGCTAAAAATAGTGTAGTTGCATTAATACCTGCAGCAATTTTATCAAGTGAAGAAGTAACAATCTGTAATGTCCCTGATATTACAGATACAGCCGCTCTTTGTGAGATATTAGAGTTTTTAAATGTCGATGTAAAACGGGCTACAGAAAGTCTTGTTATTAATCCAAGGGATATGGAAAATAAAGAAATACCTAGTATGTATACAAAAAAACTAAGAGCATCATACTATTTTATGGGAGCCATGCTTGGTAAATATAAAAAAGTAACTATGGCCTTACCTGGAGGCTGTTCAATAGGAGCAAGACCAATTAATCTTCATCTTAAGGGATTTGAAGCCTTAGGTGCTACAGTTACTAACAAAGAAAATATCTATACCGTAGAAGCAAAAGAACTTAAAGGTGCAAATATTTATTTAGACTTTGCAAGTGTTGGTGCCACTATTAACATCATGCTAGCAGCAGTTCTTGCTAAAGGAACTACTATTATTGATAATGCTGCTAAAGAACCAGAAATAGTAAATGTCGCGACTCTTCTTAATAACATGGGAGCTAAAATAAGAGGAGCAGGAACAAGTAGTATTGAGATAGTTGGCGTTGAAAAGTTAGGCAAATGTTTCCACGAAGTTATTCCCGATAGAATAGAAGCAGGTACTTACGTAATATTAGGCGCTGCCATTGGTAATAATTTAAAAATATCTAATATTATTCCTGAACATATAGAAGCCTTAACTAGTAAATTAGAAGAAATGGGAGTATTCCTAGATATAGGATCTGATTATATAATAGTAAGTAGGGGTAAAGACTATAAACCAGTAAATGTCAAAACTCAAACATATCCAGGTTTTGCAACTGATCTTCAACAACCATTAACACCACTTCTTACTATGTGTAATGGCAGAAGTAAAATAGAAGAAACAATCTATGAAAATAGATTTATGCACATACCATATTTAAATCAAATGGGTGCAGATATAAGAGTAAAAAATCAAACATCAACTATTATTGGCCCAACAAAATTAACTGGAACAGATGTAGTTGCAACTGACCTTAGGGCAGGAGCATCTCTTGTAATCGCTGGCCTAATGGCAAATGGTACTACCAAGATAACTAATGTTGAACACATTTTAAGAGGTTATGAAAATATTGTTGAAAAACTTCTAGGAGTAGGAGCTAATTTAGAATTAAAAGACATATAGAAGTATTAAAAAGAGACTAGAGAAATATAATTATAATATATAACTCTAGTTTTTTTGGAGGCAAAAATGAAAAAAATATTCTATCTTTTAATTATCTGTCTTTTAGTATACACAATATATTACTTTAATCATAACGATAAGATAACTTATATATCAATAGGAGATTCTTTGAGCGCTGGAATAGATTCTAACGGTAACACTAATTATGGTTATAGTAACTACCTTGCTAATTATCTTAAGGATAAGGATTTATTAAAAAGCTATAATAACTATTTTTCCACAAGTGGCACCAGAATAGTGGATTTAAAAAACAAATTAGAAACAAACTTGACTATAACAAAAAATGGTAAATCTTTATCTTTAAAAAAATGTCTTCGTGAAGCTGATTTAGTAACTTTATCAGTGGGAATGGATAATATCTTAACAAGTTTGACATTATCCACAGTATCGGTGGAAAACCTATCAAACAAAGAAATAACTACCTTGGTAGATAAAACTATTGAAGAGTTAGATGATCTTTTTAAACAATTAAGAAAATATGCAAAAGAAAATATAATCTTTATAGGATTTTATAATCCTCTAGAAGAGGAGGCATTAACTACAGAAAGACTCTATACTTATTTAATAACAAAGACAAAAGCTCTTTGTAAAACTTATGATATAGAGTATTTAGATATCTATAATCTCTTTAAGAAAAATAAAAATTACATAGATAATCCTACTAACATCTATCCATCTACAGAAGCTTACCAAATGATTGCTATAAAAATAATAGAGAATTATCTTAATAAATAAAAATGTAATAAAAAAGTTACAAATTTTCGTAAATACTACTTTAGATTTTTCCTTTAGGTATGAAAATTAGCTAAAAAACTTGTCAAATCATAAATAATTTGATATATTAAGTAGCGAATTGGTTCCCTAAGGGGATAATTTCTATGATAATGAATTATCATGGCGAAAGGAGAGAAGAAAATGGCAAAAAATAATCCAGCAAACTATAGACCATGTAAAGTAACATGTGCTTGTGGTGCAACCTTTGAAATAATGTCTAATAAAGATGAAATAAGTGTTGAAGTATGTTCAAATTGTCATCCATTCTATACAGGAAAACAAGGAAGAGCATCTAAAGCAGGACAAGTAGAGAAGTTTAATAAAAAATATGGTTTTAATAAAAAAGATTCAGAATAAGCAGTGACTACTGCTTTTTTCTTTTCTTTTATGTTATAATATAAGTGTTTAAATCTATAATAATAGAAAAGAGGAAAATATGAGATTAGGAATAACTAATGACCATAGAGGTTATAAATTAAAAGCAGAACTTTTAGAAAAATTAAAAAAAGATTATGAGGTAATAGATTATGGTGCTAAGGGAACAGAAAATGTTGACTATCCTTTATATGCTTTTAAATTAGGAGAAGCTCTTGCTAATAAAGAAATAGACTTTGGTATCGCTATTTGTGGTAGTGGCATAGGAATATCTATTGCCTGTAATAAAGTAAAAGGAGTACGAGCTGCAAGAGTCACTTCAATAGAAGATGTATTAGAGACAAGAAATGATAATGATGCAAATACCATCTGTCTAAATGAAAATATGGATGCAGACTATGCTTATAACTTAATTAGAACCTTTATAACAACGCCTTTTTCTAATCTAGATAGACACACTAGAAGAATAAATCAAATAAAAGAATATGAGGTAAATAATGAGCGTTAAATACTTTTTATACTTTATAGTAACCATTATGGTTGTGTGGAGTTTTGACTCTATTAATATAAATGCTATTTTTAAAAAAAATAAAATCTGGCAAGCAAGATTATTTTATTTCTTTCTAGCTATTGCATTGATCTATTTAGTAACAAATTGTATTTATGATCTATATCAATCAGCAATAGTTGTTTAAAAAATAAAATTTGAAGTATAATTTTTCCATTTTCGTCAAGACTCTTAATGAGGTGGTGGATAATGAAAAAATTAAGATTAAAAAAAGGTGTTATAATCGGTGCTTATTTAATTGCTTTCTCTCTAACAGGAATGAGTGCCTTCTTTGCAAGTCAAAACATGCAAGCGAATAATTCTACTGAAGAAGACATAGAATATGTTAACTCATCTATAATTGATGATAAAGAAGATCAGGAAGTAATTAAAGAAGAAGTAAAGATGGTAAAACCATTTACAAATGACCAAGTAAAAACTCTTAAATATTTCTATGACTATCAAGCAGAAGCAGAGTCTCAAGAAAAATCAATTCTATACCATGAGAATACTTATATTCAAAATTTAGGAATGGATTTTGGATTAACAGAAGCCTTCGATGTAGTATCAATACTAGATGGAACTGTCTTGGATGTAAGAGAAGATGAACTTCTCGGAACAGTTGTAGAAATAAAACATGATAATGACTTCATTAGTAGTTATCAAAGCTTAAGTGAAGTATCAGTTAAAAAGAATGATACAATTAAGCAAGGTCAAGTAATTGGTAAAAGTGGAACTAATACAATTGATCAAGATTTAGGAAAACATTTGCACTTTGAATTATATAAATCTGGAGAAGTTGTTGATCCTAATAAATATTTTGATCAAGTAATTAGTAGTGAAGAAGACAAACAAACAACTACTGAAACAAAAAAAGAAGAACAAACCGAAAAAGATACTAACACTAATGAAGAAACGGAGTAAATACCGTTTTTTTTCTAACAAAAGGAATTTACAAAGATTTATATTTCTGCTAAAATATTAACAGTAAAGGGACGTGATAAGATGTTATCAAAAGATATTGGTATAGATTTAGGTACTGCAAATGTATTAATATATATAAAAGGAGAAGGAATAGTCTTAAATGAACCTAGTGTTGTTGCTATCGATACAGATAACAAAAAAGTAGTAGCAGTTGGTAAAGAGGCAAGTGAAATGTTAGGGAGAACTCCAGAAAAAGTAAAAGCTATTAGGCCCATGAAGGATGGAGTAATAGCAGATTTTGAAATTACAGAAATAATGTTAGACTATTTTATTAGGAAAATACATGCTAGAAACTTTCTATCTAGACCTAGAATATTAATATGTTGCCCTACTAATGTAACCCCTGTTGAAAAAAATGCTATTAAAGAAGCAGCTGAACGTACTGGCGCAAGAAAGGTATATATAGAAGAAGAACCTAAAGTAGCAGCCATAGGAGCAGGTATGGATATATCTAAACCTAGTGCTAATATGGTAATTGATATTGGTGGAGGAACAACAGACATTGCGATATTATCTTTAAATGATATTGTAAACAGTGCCTCAGTCCGAATTGCAGGTAATGTCTTTGATCAAGATATTGTTAAATATATTAAAGATAAATATAAATTATTAATAGGAGAAAAAACAGCGGAAGATATAAAAATAGAGTTTGCAAGTTTATACGAACCTGATAAGAAAAATAAGTTAGAAGTAAGAGGAAGAGATTTAATAACAGGACTTCCTAATACAATTGAAATAAATGAGCAAGAAACAGAAGAAGCTTTACATGAGTCAATTTATAAAATAGTAAAAGCAGCAACTAATGTTTTAGAACAAACTCCACCAGAGTTATCCGCAGATATTGTTGATAAAGGTATTATTCTAACAGGAGGGGGATCGATGCTTAAAGGATTAAATGAAGTGCTAAAAAAAGAATTAAAAGTACCAGTCCTAATAGCAGATAGTCCTTTAACATGCGTAGTAGAAGGAACAGGGGTACTTTTAGATAATATTAAATTATTAGAAGATAACTAAAGAAACTCTTTAGTTTTTCTTATGTTGTAAAAACTTCTTACTCTTGTTATAATTATTTTAGAAAAGAGGAAAAACTATGAACCAACAAATAATAGAGATTCTAAAAATAGTTATAACTACATTCTTATGCTCCACTTTAATAATGCCTTTTATGAAAAGAATAGCAAGGCATATTGGAGCAATGGATATACCAAGAAATGATGAAGGACATAGACATATACATACAAAAGCTACTCCTAAATTAGGTGGAGTAGGGATATTTTTAGCATTTCTAATAGGTTATATGTTGTTTGGAACGGAAAGTGTTCAGATGAACTCCATATTAATAGGAAGCTTCATTATAATATTAACAGGCATTGCTGATGATATAAAATCATTAAGAGCAAGAACAAAGTTGACTGGACAGATAATTGCAGCCTCAATTCTTGTTTTCTATGGAGGTTTTCTCTTAAACAACATAACAGCTTTTGGTTATACTATTAATTTTGGCTGGTTTTCATATCCTTTAACAATTCTCTTTGTGGTAGCATGTGCTAATATAATAAATTTAATTGATGGATTAGATGGTTTAAGTGGGGGAATTAGCAGTATATTTTTCTTAACTATAGGCATTATTGGTTATTTCCAAGGACGCAGTGGAACTTTAGTTATGATATTAACATTTATTATGCTAGGAGCAACATTAGGCTTTTTATTACATAATTTCTATCCTGCTAAAATATTCTGTGGAGATTGTGCCATGTATTTGGGCTTTATGATAGCAGTCATTACTCTTCTGGAGTTTAAAGGCCCAGCCCTAACAAGTTTGTTTGTGCCCTTAATGATTTTAGGTATACCTATATTAGATACTATATTTGCTATTATAAGAAGACTATTAAAGCATCAAGCCCCATTTTCACCAGACAAAGAACATATTCACCATCAACTACTTGGCATGAACTTTTCTCAAAGGACAACAGTATTAATAATATATGGTTTTAATTTTCTCTTTGCCTTCGCTTCTATATTTTATTCTCTAAAAGATCCTTTTATGGGAAAAATATTATACATAATTATATTTATAACTGTTGTTTGGTTTGTTTTAAGAACAACAGTTATATCTAAAAAAAATAAAGAAATGACAGACAATATTATTGAAAAGGTAGGAGAAGTCATCAAAAAGGATTCAAAATCAAAAAAACAAAAAAATAGGGTTAAATAACTACTATTTTTTTTTGACAAAATTCCTGTAAACTGGAAATATATGGTAAAATTTAATGGTGTGCAGTATGAGAAGGAGGAGGTAAAAGTGTTAAATTTTATTATTTGCGATGATGAAAAGGAATTTAGAGATTTAATAAAAGGTGAGATTGATAAATTCATGATGAATTATGATATTGAATACAAGAAATATGAATGTGAAAACTATGAGAAAGAATTTGAAACTCTTGCTAGGAAAGAGATGGGTTTTAAAGTATATTTCTTTGATATCAAAACTAAAAATGGCTCTGGTTTAGATGCTGCTAGATTTATAAGAGAGGAACTAGATGATTGGAACTCTATTATAATAATTGTAACTGCTTTTGCAGAGTATAGATATGAAGCTCTATCAAATAGATTATATTTACTAGATTTCATTAGTAAGTTTGATAATTGTAAGCAGAAATTAAAGGAAACTTTAAAGATAATTTATAAACAATATAATAGTAAAGAAAAATGTCTTAACTATGAATATAACTATACTATTTATAAAATAGAATTGAAGAATATTATTTTTATAGAAAAAGAACAAGATAGCAAAAGATGTATTGTTTACACAAGCTATGGAACTTTTAAAGCACCATTTACACTAACCGCCATATCTAAACAGCTAGATAAAAGATTTCTAAAAGTACATAAAAGTCTAATTTTAAATACAGATAAAATAAGGGAGTATGATACCAAAGAAAATGAAGTGTTATTTGTTAATGGTATGAGTACTAACTTAATATCTAGAGCAGGAAAAAAGGAGTTGATTGAGTATGTTACCTCTAATAGTTAAGTTCATTATAGGATTAATTATGTCATTTTCTGTTTTTTTGATAGTTAAGAATTTAGTAAATAACAATTGCAGGTATTTTACCTTTCAAACATTGCTTGCAATAATTATAGTTTCCACCCCAGCTTTTTTATTCTACAGTTCGGAATATAATGGTATTACCACAATTTTAACATTTCTATTGGCAACTATAGTTTATAAAACATTATTTAAAATAAGACTATCAACTTCAATCTTAGCTATGAGTATTGCAATAGTGATAATAGCATTAGTTGATTTTATTGTTATACCAATATCAGTTATCATAGGTTATGAAAGCACAAGAGATGTTTGGTATATAAGTATATTTAGTAATATAATAATCTTTATTTTCTCCATATTACTATCAAAAATAAAAATATTGAAAATTAAGTTTCAAACATTCTGCTTAAAAGTAGACGAGAATAGCCTTATTTCTGTTGTTTTTTTTGCAATAATAAGTTTCTGTATAATTATAATTTCCTTTTTCAATTTATCAAACCATTTGAATTCGATTCCAATCTATGCAGTTACAGCTATAATTATCATTTTATTATTAATTTTATATTATTTGTATGTAAAAGAATGTAATAACTATGTTAGTTTAAGTCAAGAATATGATGCTATATTTAAATACATTCAAACTTTTGAAGAATGGATTGATAATGAACAAATGTATAGGCATGAATTAAAAAATAATTTATCTATAATAAGAAATATGACTAGTAATAAAGGTATTATAAAAAAGATAGATGATATGCTACATTTTAGTGTTATTATAGATGAAAATGATATAGAAAATTTAAAAGGAATACCAAAAGGCGGTTTAAAAGGCTTGATTTACTATAAAATTGCTTTAGCTAAAAATAATAACATAAATTTAACTATAGAAGTAAGTCCTAAAGTAACAAAAAAGCTAAAAAAAATTAAAGACAAAGATCTAAAAAAGATATGTATAATACTAGGCATATATATAGATAATTCTATGGAAGCTGCAATGAAAACAAAAAAGAAAAATGTAACTATAGAGATATATGAAAGCAACAATCAACTTACATTTGTTATATCGAATACTTATAAAGATCTAGTATCTATAGATAAGATGAGTTTTGATGGATATACAACAAAGGGAGAAGGTCATGGAAGAGGACTGTATTATGTAAATAAATTGCTTGCAAAATCTGAAAACTTATGTTCTCAACAAATGTTTTTAAATAAATATTTTATTCAGAAATTATGTATAAAAAACATATAAAAAAGTGTTTGCTATAAAATGAAAACACTTTTTAAATTTAATTAATCCATATTTTTTAAAGCCTTTGGTTCTTCAACAATAAATAACACACATCCAACGCTAGCAGTAGTTGTAAGTAACATAGCAACAGCAGCTAGTAATTTAGCCATTCTTTTTTTCATTTTCTTTTCATTCCTTTCTTTACTACTATTTATTTAAACATAAAATGTTTAAATCTTTTTGTAATTTCTATATGGCTCTTTAAATATTAAATACATAGTAGGAGATATTAAGATTGTCTCAATAAGTAAAGCTGCCATTAATAAATTACTAATTTCATTGCCATTAAACACTATAATAAATACACTATAAATTATTGCTAAACTACAAGCACAGATTTTTCTAACAATTCTTTTTTTCTTATTAGTTAGAGGCCTTTTATAAGTATCAGCAGGTGCACAAATTATAAATGTTATAACCGAAATTATACATAGAATTATTTTAATAGTTAGACCTACTTCAATATTAGTAAATAAATAAGGTAGACCTAAAATTAAAAGTGTACTTGATATTAAACAAACTATGGATTTACTTGCATGAAAGCCAAAACCGGGAAATCTTATAATGTTAAAGAATATTAATGTAATAATAAATTCTCTAATAAACCCAAGAAGAAAGGCTACAAGAAAAATAACAACGAGTTTAGTTATAGTCATATATAACCCCTCTAAACCGTAAGTTAACATTTCTCTTTTCTCTTCACCTAAACTGTCTTGATTATTAGTATTCCTAGCAATAAATTCTATAGCACGAGTTAAAAATACCTCTTTCATATCTTCCTCCTATGCTAGAATAATTGTACATCCATATTTACTAAAAAAATAATATTTCCATTAAAAGAGGCAACGAAACTATTAACTGTATTTTCGACATATTTTTTCATAAAAAATACTGAAAGAGGTATGAAAATGACATTTAACGGAAAATATATTATTAGTTAAACCATCATTGCTATAATGAATTCACATCGTTTGAAAAGCAGTTTCAACAAAGAAGGAATAAAAGATGTGGAGGTGAGCCTAGTGATTGGAAGAGTAAAATGGTTCAATAATGAAAAAGGTTATGGATTTATTGAATACAAAGAAAACGAAGATATTTTCGTTCATTATTCAACTATTAATTGTGACGGTTATAAAACTTTGTCTGAAGGTCAATGTGTAGAATTTACATTACTTGAAACTAGCAAAGGATATCAAGCAGTTGATGTAACACCAATAAAAGAACCAGCTTTAGCAAAATAGTTGGTCTTTTTCTCTTTTTTATGCTATATTAATATTAAGGAAGGTGATAATATGGAAATAATTATTCGTGGTGACAAAATCGAAGTAACTACTTCTATGAAAGACTACATTAATGAAAAAATGAAAAGGCTAGAGAAATACCTAGAGAATAGTGATAATTTACGGGCTAATGTAGTAGTAAAAGTTAAAGGACATATGCAAACTGTTGAAATTACTATTCCACTTCACAATTTTATTATTAGGTCTGAAGAAACACAAGATGACTTTTATGCCTCTGTTGATAAAACTATAGATGTTTTAGAGCGTCAAATAAGAAAGAACAAAACAAAGATAAAATCTAAAGAAGCTAAAACTAGAATTGATTTTAGTATAGTTGATATTGAAGAAGAAGAGTATGAAGAAAATAACATTGTTAAACATAAGAAAATAGAAATAAAACCTATGGATGAAGAAGAAGCTATTCTTCAATTAGAATTATTAGGACATGAATTTTATTTATTTAAAAATGTTGATACAGATAAAGAAGCTGTCGTTTATAAAAGAAAAAATGGTGGCTATGGTATAATAGAGGCTGAGTAATGTTAAAAAGCAGGGAATGATATGAAATATCGTTCTTTTTTTATAAAATAACCCTAAAAGCTTTTTATTATCTTTGTTTTTTGATAAAATACTATATACAAGGAGATGTTTATAAATGGGATTATTCAGAAATTTATTTAATCATGAATATAAAGAATTAAAAAAGTTCACAGAAAAAGCTGACAAAATAGTAGCTCTTGACGAAGAAATGACTAAATTAAGCGATGATGAAGTGAAACATAAAACAGAAGAATTCAAAAAAAGATTAGCCGAAGGAGAAACTCTAGAGGACATATTAATAGAAGCTTTCGCTGTTGCAAGGGAAGCAGCATATCGTGTTATAGGGGAAAAGCCTTTCTATGTTCAGGTATTAGGGGCATTAGCAATTCACTATGGAAATATTGCTGAAATGAAAACCGGTGAAGGTAAAACTTTAACTTGTGTATTACCAGCTTATCTTAATGCTTTAGAAGGTAAAGGAGTTCATATTATTACGGTTAATGAATATCTTGCAACACGTGATGCTGAGTGGATGGGGGGAATACATCGTTATCTTGGACTAACTGTGGGAGTTAATACAAGAGATATGTCTCCTAAAGAAAAGCAAGAAGCTTATAATTGTGATATTTTATACTCTACAAATAATGAAATAGGTTTTGATTATTTAAGAGATAATATGGTAATTAGAAAAGAAAACAGGGTACAACGTCCTTTAAATTTTGCTATTGTTGATGAAGTTGATTCTATCCTAATTGATGAAGCAAGAACACCATTAATTATATCAGGTGGAGCACAACATAGTGCCAACTTATATATAGATGCTGACAAATTTGCTAAATCACTTAAAGAAGATGATGATTATATCTGTGATGAAACAGGTAAAAGTACAATTAGTGTTTCCTTAACAGATACAGGTAGTGAAAAAGCAGAAAAAATGTTTAAGATTAAAAACTTGTATGAAATTGAAAATGCTACTTTACTCCATTATATTAATCAGGCTTTACGTGCTAACTATGCTATGAAAAAAGACGTAGATTATGTTGTTCAAGATGGTGAGATAATAATAGTAGACCAATTTACTGGCCGTTTAATGAAAGGAAGGGCTTATAGTGACGGACTCCATCAAGCGATAGAAGCTAAAGAAGGAGTTCATATTAATCAAGAAACTAAAACACTTGCCACTATTACTTTTCAAAATTTATTTAGAATGTATAAAAAATTATCAGGTATGACTGGTACTGCTAAAACAGAAGAAGAAGAGTTTAGAGATATCTACAACATGTATGTTATAGAAATACCTACTAATAAAGAAGTTTTAAGAGTAGATGCACCAGATTTAGTATTTGCAACAAGAAGTGCTAAATATAAAGCGATTATTAATGAAGTAAAAAGCCGATATAATAAAGGACAACCAGTATTGATTGGTACTATAGCCATTGAAACAAGTGAGTTAATCAGTGATTTATTAAAGAAAGCTCATATACCTCATGAAATATTAAATGCAAAAAACCATGCTCGTGAAGCAGAAATTATCTCTAAAATTGGAGAACATCGCTCTGTTACAATTGCCACTAACATGGCTGGCCGTGGTACTGACATTAAACTATCAGATGAAATAAGAGAATTAGGTGGCCTTTGTGTGATTGGTACAGAACGTCACGAATCGCGCCGTATTGATAACCAGTTAAGAGGTCGTTCTGGCCGTCAGGGAGACCCAGGATATACACAATTCTTTGTTTCTATGGAAGATGACTTAATGATTCGATTTGGTAGTGAACATATTAGAGAAATGATGCAAAGCTTTGGTTTTGGAGATCAAGCTATTCAAAGTAAGACATTTACAAAAGCTATAAGTACTGCTCAAAAACGTGTTGAAGGAAATAACTTTGACGCTAGAAAGCACTTGCTACAATATGATGATGTCATGAATACACAAAGAGAAATCATGTATGGTAAACGTAATGAAATTCTTGATAGTGAATCAATCCATGAAACAGTATTAAACTCTATTCATAATCATGTTACAGACTTAGTTAAATCAAGAAATGCTGATAGTAATATTACAGCGGAAGAGTTACAAAGTATTACCGACTTTGCTAATGAAAATTTACTAAAGAATGATATAAGTAAAGTAGAACTTGAAAATAGAGATGCTGATGATATAATAGAATATCTTTATGAAAAAGCTAAAGGTGAATATGAAGCTAAGATTAAAGAAGTACCAGTAGAAATTAGTAATGAGTTTGAAAAAGCAGTATCTTTACAAGTCATAGATAACTATTGGATGGAACAAATAAATGTTATGTCTCACTTAAGAGAAGGAATATATCTTCGCCAATATGGACAAGATGACCCACTAAGAGCATATACTACAGAAGGTTATCAGTTATTTGATGATATGCTTCAAAAAATAGATAGAGATATTAGTGTTTTTTTACAAAAAGCAGAAATCAGACAGAATATTGAAAGAAAACAAATTGCTAAAGATGGGCAGACTAATGATGTTAAAGATACAAATAAAAAACCTAAGAGAGTTAAAAAAGTAGGTAGAAATGATCCTTGTCCATGTGGCAGTGGAAAGAAATATAAGCAATGTTGTGGTAAATAACTCACAAACCCCAATAAAAAGTCAGTTTTAACTGGCTTTTATTTTTATACAATATGAAAGTTATACATGAAAAAATAAAATAACTAAATGTCCTAGACAAATATTATAAAACCAAAAAAATTGAGATAATAATCTCGTATCATTGATATATCTTAAATAAAATTAATTTTCTTTATAAACGTGATGGAATCCTCTTTTAGAATGATAATCTAAAGGAACATACTTATTATAGTTACACTTTCTACAGATAGTATATGGATGAGTAGAAATTGGTAAACCATTCCACTCATCCACTTGTTCGAATTCTAAAACGGCTTCAATAGGAGTCTCAAATTTATATTTGCATTTTGGACATACGTAATTAACTGATCTTCCACTAAGCTTAATTGGAAGACTATCAAAATCAAACATAATTAACCTCTAGGCATTTCTAAAAGATAATTTAACATATTCAACGCCATCTTTTAAAGATTCAAATTTTTTAGGTTTACCATAAACATAAAAATCATTTTTATGATTTAAGAAAAGTTCTTTTTTATTTAATAAAGGTTTGTCTCAAAAATCTCCACACTTTGGAAACGCTATCTCTTTTAAACTTTAATTTGACGTTCAAGGAAAATACACATATAATATCATTAAGGAAAAGAGGAATTATTATGGAGCTTAAGAGATTAAATATTAAAAAGATTAACTTAGATAATATTGATAATAGCTATTCAGGACAAGATATCTTAATGAAATTAGGGGAACTATACCAATATGAAAGTGGTATCTATGGTTATGGAAATCTTTGGACAAAATTAGAGCGAATTGTTGAAAACATTATCATTGAAGAATTAGATAAAGTAGGTTGCGTTCAGGTAGAGTTTCCTAAACTTCAACCTAAGAAAATATGGGAACAATCTAATAGATGGGATATGTATACTAAAGAAGGAGATATTATGTTCACACTAGATAATAATCTAGGAGAATATGGTCTTGCACCAACAGCGGAAGAGTGTGCAACCTTGTTTGGTACTAATAGACTCCCTTCATATAAAAACTTGCCTGCAATATACTATCAAATAGGAGAAAAATTTAGAAAAGAAATTAGAACTAGAGGTTATCTTTTTAGACCAAGAACCTTTGTTATGATGGATGCCTATTCTTTTGATAAGACAGAAGAGGATATGAAAAAAACATATGATTTAATGCATGAAGCTTATCTAAATATTTTTAAAAGACTAGGTATTAAAATAATGCCTACAGTAAGTGATAATGGTGTAATTGGTGGAAGTGTTGCCGAAGAGTTTCAAGTAGCTACAAAACTTGGAGAAGATACAGTCCTTTATGATGAAGAACAAAATTTAGGTATTAATAAAGAAGTATTAGAATTTGATAATAAAGATGCTTATCTAAAACAATTAAATATTACTGATACTAGCAAATTAAAAGAATATCAAGCAGTAGAGTTAGGAAATAACTTCCAATTAGGAACAAAATATTCAGAAAGTATGAAATTATTTTATACTGATGAATCTGGTAATAATAAACCTTACTATATGGGATGTTATGGAATAGGATTAGGTAGAATAATCGCTTGTCTAATAGAAAATAATGTTATTAGAAAAGACGATAAAGTTAAAGGCTTCGCTCTACCATATAAAATCGCTCCATATAAAGTCCAAATTATCTATAATGAAAATAATAAAGATAAAGCAGAAAAACTTTATAAAGAGTTAACTGATAATAACATTAATGCTATTATTGATGATAGAGAAAACCTAACAATTGGTAATAGAATTAATGATGTGTATGTACTAGGTACTCCTAAAATGATTATATTAGGAAATAAATTTGATGGAGAAAATTATTCTATTGAAGATATAAAAGATAATTCTACTGATACAGTAAAGGTGCTTGAAATAGTTGACTATTTTAAAAAATTATAAAGGCTCAAAGTGAGCCTTTTTAGATATCTTTACAATTGAAATAACAATATATTTATGGTATCTTAAATATAAGAAAAATAAAGGATGAAAGTTATGTCAAAAATTGATAAAAGAAGTTTGGAATTAAAAGCAGAGGATTATTTTGATTATTGTAAAAATAACAGAAGTATAAGAGGATTATGGGTAATAACAGATAAACAGTCTATTTTTTATAGCCAAGTACTTAGGAATGATCTTAGGACACATGATAATATACAAATAGATATAGAAAATGAAATTCACCCTAATAACCAAATAGATGGCTGGGGTGCTATTAGACCATCTCATGCTTGTATCGCTTCCGCAGGTTCTGAATTAAATATCTTTATGCCAGATAATGGAAAGTTAAGTTATAGTCAAGCTAAGTTTATAACAGATGCTCTAAATATTGTAGAAAAGTTTAATAGTAATAAGAAAAACTCTAGAAAAATAAAAATAAACCTATATGAGCCACCTAGTAAGGAAAGTAAATATGGTGTAACTGCTATAGAAGATATAAAACTATTAAAAGATAAACTACAAAAAGAAATTACTCATAATATAGACATTGAAGAAGAAAAAATTATAGGTACAACTTTACCTAAAGAAGGAGTAATCAATAATATATTATCAAACTTAAATGCCCCTTATAAAAATGTTGATGAGCTATCATTATTTCTTGGTAAATGTAAATCATATATAAATGATGATTATTATAAAGATGTATTTAAAGAACTTATGCCAAATTATAAGAACATAGAAAGACTATATGAAGTATTAGTAAAACTACATATGCAAAGTGAGAAACTAGAAAATCGGACTTTAGAAAATTTAGAAGAAAAATTATACAACCTTATAAAAAATAGCTTTAATAATAAGAAAACCTTCAGTGATATACTTAATCATTTATACAAACTTAAATTTTTAGATAATACGTTAGTAAATGAATTATTTCCCAATCATGATTTATTATTAAAATGCTGTAAAGATATCATGTATATAGATAAAAATGAACTTGATATAAAATTAGAAAAATGTACATCTTATGATGATATTCTTAAAGTAATTACAAGTTTTACTTATTCTAAAAATAAAAAAGAATTACTAGAAAAGGAAAAACAATTAAATAATTATAATAAAAGGTTAGAAGAAATAGAAATAACCAAAAATATAATTTTATCAAAAGCCCATCTTAACGAACTAATTAATGATAGAAAAGAAAAATATCGAAAGAAAAACGAATATAATTTTGATTTAATAAATAACGGTAATAAAATAGATAGGGAAGTAAAATATCAAGAAAATATTAATAACTTGATTAAATAAAGCTCTAGCAATCTCATTAAAAGAATAATATTTAGAAAAAGAATTAAACAATATAAGCACGATTTACAAGAATCAATAAATAAAATGCAGTTGTTAAAGAAAGATAATCAAGGTATACCAGATAAAATAGACGCCCTAACTAAAGAAATTAATTCTATAGAAACAGAATTTAAAAGTATTACTCAATTTGATTATGTTCCTGATGACATAAGAGAAATGGAGTATTACTATCAAAGAGATATAACTGAAAATGAAAAAAATAACTTAGATTCTATTGAATGGTCAAAGAAACATATTACCGAATTAACTAAAACTTTAGAAGCAATAGAGAAGTCTAACATATTAAAAGATAGTAAAAAAGTAGAAGAGTTACAAAAATCTATGAAAGAAGATACAGTAGATATTGTTAATAGTGAAGATAAAACTATTAAAGATACATCTATTAATACAACAAAAAGAACTGCTAGAAATATCTAACAGTTCAATCTATAATATAGAGGATCTTCACACTTATCAGTGAACCTTCCTCATTAATACTATATGCACAATTTAGAAAAATATACAAAAAATATTTTGTTATAAAAATAAATATCTTGTATAATACTAATAAAGAGAGTTGGTAAGAATGAATAAGAATGAATTATTAAAAGAATTAACAAATGAAAAAGAAGAGATACTAAGTTTATGGAGGTCACTTTGACACTGATAATAAGCTAAGAAAACAAGAAGAGTTAGAGAAAGAAACAACTAAAGTGGATTTTTGGAATGATACAAGTAAAGCCGAAACTGTAATTAATGAACTAAAGAGTTTAAAAGAAAGTACATCTAAGTTAATTGATTTAAAGAAAAAGATATTTGACTCTATAGAACTTTTAGAGATGTTAGATGAAGAAAGTGATAAAGATTTATTAGAAACTCTAGAGGTTGATAATAAAACAATGAAAAAAGATTTAAAGAGTCTGAACATCTATCTATTATTTAATAGGCCATATGATAAAAATAATTGTATCATTGAAATACATCCAGGAGCAGGGGGGACTGAATCTTGTGACTGGGCTAATATACTATATAGGATGTATACAAGATATTGTGAGAAAAAGAACTTTAAAATAGAATTACTTGACTATCAACCAGGTGAAGAAGCAGGAATTAAGAGTGTCTCTTTTAAGGTAAAAGGAGAATATACATATGGTTATTTGAAAAATGAAAAAGGAGTACATCGTTTAGTTAGATTATCCCCATTTGATTCATCTAATCGTCGTCATACTTCTTTTGCAAGTATAGATGTTACTCCAGAAATATCTAAAGATATTAAAATAGATATAAATGAAAAAGATTTGAAAATAGATGTCTACCGTTCAACAGGTGCAGGAGGTCAAGGAGTAAATACTACTGATAGTGCTGTTCGAATTACTCACCTACCTACCAAAATAGTTGTAACTTGTCAAAATGAAAGAAGTCAAATCCAAAATAAAGAGACCGCTTTACAAGTTTTAAAAAGTAAATTATATGTATTAGAAGAACAAAAAAAGGAACAAGAGCTCGCTAAAGAAAAAGGAATTCAATCTAATATTGACTTCGGTAGTCAAATAAGAAGTTATATTTTACATCCCTATTCTCTAGTTAAAGACCATCGTACTGGTTATGAAACTAGCAACACTAAAGGAGTATTAGATGGAGAGATAGATGAGTTTATTGAAAGCAGTCTAAAAGGAGGACTAAATGAAGAAAAGGGTAAAGCATAAAATAAAAATTAAGGAATTAATAGAATTCATTATAGGATGCTTCTTAGTGGCATTAGCCTTTAATCTTTTTATGTCTCCTAATAATTTAGTAGCAGGGGGAGTAAGTGGCTTTTCTTTAATATTAAAATACTTCTTTGGATTTAATCCTTCGACAATCATATCAATTGCTAATATTCTTCTAATTATATTATCATTTTTAGTATTAGGGAAAGAAAAAACTAAAGCGACTATATTAGGATCTATCATTTTTCCTATTTTTGTAGGTCTAACAGAACATTTTTCTACATATATAAGCTTTAAAGAAAGCGAGATAATTTTAATAGCTATTTTTGGAGGAGTTTTACAGGGATTAGGAGCAGGTTTAATATTTAAAGCAGGATATTCAACTGGTGGAACAGATATTCTAAATATGATTGTATCTAAAATTTTTAAAATTAGTCTTGGTAATAGTATGTTCTTTACCGATGGTATAATTATTATAATAGGAGCTTTTGTCTTTGGCTTTAATCATTTGATGTACTCATTTATAATTCTTTACCTAATATCTACTCTTACAGATAGAGTAGTCTTAGGAATATCTGATTCTAAAGCTTTTTATATTATTACTAGCAAAGAAAAAGAAGTGAAAGCCTTTGTTATAAATGAACTTAGCCATGGTATTACAGAATTCAATGCTAAAGGTGGATATAACAGCGAAAATCAAACAGTCCTAATGAGTGTTGTACCAACAAGAGAATACTATAAATTGAAAGAAGGAATCCATAATATAGATAAAGATGCTTTCTTTGTTGTTATGGATTCTTATGAAGTAAAAGGTGGTGCATAGGAGTGCCGAAAATAGACAAAACTAAACAATGGTATAGATATGTAGTTTTAATATTAAGTCTTTTCATCTCAGCATTGGTATTTAATCTTTTATTATATCCAACTAATCTAATAACAGGAGGAATGAATGGAGTTGCAATAATATTGAATCATATTTTTGATATTTCCCCCTCTCTAATTATTTTAATAGGTTCAGTACTTTTACTAGGTATAAGTTACCTATTCCTAGGACTGGACCAAACAGGAGGATCTCTAGTAGCAACGCTAATTTATCCTTTGTTTGTAAGTATAACAGAACCCCTAGCAAGATATTTAGTTATAGATACATCAGACTTAATATTGATGAGTATCTTAATAGGAATACTTCTAGGTATAACTAATGGTCTTATGTATAAGGTAGGTTTTAGTAATGGTGGATTAAATATAATCAGTCAAATATTATATAAATATTTTCATATCTCTTTAGGTAAAACAACTATGGCAATTAATTTTATAATTGTATTAATAGGGGGCTTCTACTTTGGGTATAATATGATGCTATATGCCTTTATAATTATCTACATTAGTGGTGTTACTATCGATAAAGTAATACTGGGCATATCTAAAAATAAAGCATTTTATATAACAACAAGTAAAGAAGCAAAGGTAAAAGAATATCTAATAAACACCCTTCACCATACAGTTACTATTTTTGATGTAAAAGGAGGCTTTTTAGAAAAGAAAAGAAAAGTTTTATTAGCAGTTGTACCAACAAGAGATTATTTTAAATTAAAAGAGGGAATCAAAGAAATAGATTCAAAAGCTTTCTTTGTTGTAACAGATGCTTATGAAGTAAAAGGTGGTGTCTAATTAAGCTGAAAAATAGATTTTGTATCACTTTTTTGATTTTTATGTTATATATATAACTATATTGGTTTTATTTATAATATTAGAAGACTAATATAATGTAGGTGACTTTAAAGGAATGGTAAGTATTGTAGGCTTAAAAAAAGTAGTAAAAGTTTGTAATGAAAAGATAGAAGATTTGGTAGAAATGGTACATTACAAATACGTTCAATAATATAATGATGAAAAATAACATTAAGATTAAATGTGGATGGCAAACCATTAAACCAATATTCTGCTAAAAACATAATTTTAAGAGAAGAAAAATTGTATTTGACGAAATAGGAATAAAAATAAAATAATATTCCTTTTTATTTGACATTTTTACCAATAATTACTATATACATAATATGTCGAAATATGATATAATAACCTATGAATAGGATGATGCTAATGGATTTTATTAGAGTTAAAAATGTAAATAAACAATATAAAAATGGTGTTACAGCTATCTATGATTTAAGCCTTAATATAAAGAAAGGTTCTTTTACATTTGTAATAGGTGGTTCCGGATCTGGAAAAAGCACCTTTATTAAAATGCTTTACCGAGAAGAAAAACCAACCAGTGGTGAAATATTTGTAGGTGGTATTAATGTTGCCAAACTTAGAAATTCTAAAATATATAAATTAAGAAGAAAATTGGGTATAGTATTTCAAGATTATCGGCTTTTACCTAAATTAACAGTTTATGAAAATGTTGCTTTTGCTATGGAATCAATTGGAGCGACTAAACAAGAAACTAGAAAGAAAGTTCTGAAATCTTTAGAATTAGTAGGACTTAAAGCTAAAATTCATAATTATCCAGACCAATTATCAGGAGGAGAACAACAACGTGTAGCCATTGCAAGAGCGATTGTTAATGAACCAAAAATATTACTTTGTGATGAACCAACTGGAAATCTCGATCCAGACCGTAGTATGGAAATAGTTAAAGTTCTAGAGGAAATTAATAAAACCTGTGGTACAACTATTATTATGGCTACTCACGATAAAGAAATAGTCAATAAAATGAAAAAAGAGGTAATTTTATTAAAGGATGGTAGATTGATTAAACATCTTGAGAAGGGGGGATATGAAGAATGAAATTTTTTAGAATGTTAAAAAGAAGTATAAGAGATGCTTTTAAAAGTGTTTTTAGAAATTTTAGTCTTTCCCTTGCCTCAATTTCCTGTATTACTATTACTTTAATAATAGTTGCTATCTCCATTCTTATTAGTTTCAATGTCCAAAACTTCACAAAAGAAATGGAAAAAGATTTAACTATAGTTATCTTTCTAGATACTGATACAAGTGAAGAAGAAGTGATAAAATTAAGAGAGAAACTAGAAAATATGAGTAATGTAGAATCCTTAACTTATCAAAGTAAGGTTGCTGTAAAAAAAGAAATGAGCAAAGAAAATAAAATATTTAATGAAGTAATGAGTAGCTGGGATGATGAAAACAACCCATTAAAAGATACTTTTCAAGTTAAAGTAAAAGAAGTAGAAAAAATATCAAACACTGCTAAAAAAATAGAAAAAATAGAAAAAGTTAGTAGTGTTAAATATGGAGAAGGAATGGTAGATAATTTAATTTCTGCCTTTGAAGCTGCTAAAAAAGTATCATATGGAATGGTAATTGCTTTAGTTCTAGTAACGGTATTTTTGATTATTAATACAATCAAATTAACTATTTTTTCAAGAAAAAGAGAAATATCTATTATGAGATTAGTAGGAGCAAGTAACTTTACTATTAAAACGCCATTTATAATAGAAGGAATGGTATTAGGATTATTTGGTTCCATTATACCAATTTTAATTGTATGTTTTGGATATATTGCTTTATACAATCACTTCGATGGATATTTATATAGTAGAATGATTGCTTTAATAGAACCAGAACCATTTATATACATGGTATCAGGAATTGTTCTAGTGATTGGTATAATTGTAGGTATGATAGGTTCAGCTTCTGCTGTTAGAAAATATTTAAAAATTTAAGGATGAAAAGGGTTGGTGTAATGAAAAAGATAACTTTTGCTTTATTAATTGTACTATTAACATTACTTTTAGTACCAGTTAATACTAATGCTAAAACATTAAAAGAATTAGAAAGTGAAGTAAACAGGTTTAAAGCAGATTTGGAAAGTAAAAATAATCAAATTGCTACCAATGATGCTGAAGTAGCAGAAATAAATAAAAGAATTGCTGATATAAAAAGCCAAATAAGAGATATAGAAAATGAAACTAAATTTTTAGAACAAGAGATAGAAGAATCAAATGTTGAAATAACTGAAAAAAGTGAAGAAAGTAAATCCTTATTTCAATATTTACAGGTTAGTAATGGTGAAAACGCTTATTTAGAGTATATTTTTGGAGCGACAGATGTTACAGATATGGTTTATCGTATGGCTATAGTTGAACAACTAACAGAATATAATGAACAAGTTATGGATGAACTTACCCAATTAATTGAAGAAAATAAACAAAAAAAAGAAGATTTAGCTGTAAAAAATCAAGAGTTAGAAAAATTAACAACTGAACTAGAAACTGAGCAAAAAAAAATCAATGCTGAAAGTGCTGCCATTAGAGATGCAATGCCTAGTGTACAACAACAATTAGATGAAGCAAATAAACAACTTGCATATTACAAAAAACTAGGTTGTGGAGAAAATGAGGATATAACTACTTGTGAGATAAGAGTAAATGGAAATTCTGTTCCATCTGCTTCAGGATTCTATAGACCTATGATGAGTGGATATGTTACTCAAAATTGGATGAATGCAGGACATTTAGGAATAGATTTATCAAATACTAATAAAACTATTGAAATCTATCCAATAGCAAGTGGTGTTGTTTTTGCTAAATACTATGATACTTATGGAGCCTTAGTATTAAAGATAAGACATAATGTTAATGGTAAATACATCTATTCAACATACGCTCACTTATCAGCTTGGTACGTAAATATAGGTGATGTAGTAACACCTAATACCGTAATTGGACGCATGGGTAATACAGGATACTCTTTCGGTGCTCATCTCCACTTAGAACTAACAACGTGTGATTGGCATGCTGGAGGAGGATGTACTTGGTCGACCTATCAAAAAAGTACAATTAATCCAAGACAATATGTAGGATTTCCATCAGGATTAAGAGTTTGGTGGAATGGTAGATAATTATAGCATAGGAAAAACCTATGCTTTTAATATAAAGGAGAAATATGATAACATTAGAAGATTTTAAGACAACTACTTTAGTATAGTTGTTAAATTGTATCAAAAAAAGTAGAACAAAGAAACCAAAGATAATCTAGATCTTTAAGTTAATAAACATATAAACAAAAATTTAGTCTTTTGAGTAATTTTAATATAAAAACTATTTGTAAGCATGGCACTGTAATGATATAATAACGGCAGAAGGAGAGATAACATGAGTAAAAAAGAATATATAAACGAATTTCCATTTACAGAAAGTTTAACAGATGCTATAGGTACCATAATAAGTCAAGAAGAGGGTAAAGATTACTTATGTTTTAAAACATTATACAAAATACCTGAACATAATGAATTAGTGTTATCATCACGCGATCCTAATTACCACTCATATGGATTACCAGGGTATAGTGGAGCTGAAATAAAAGTAATAACAGAAAAATATGGTCACATTGTATCAGAGACTATAGAAGAACAAAGAGTGCCAATCATAATTATTATTGAAAAGAATCTATTAGAAATATTAAGAGAAAAGAAAATAGAGATTACAAAAGAATTATTAGATGCACTAAAAATCACTTATACTGAATGTTATGGCACTTATAATATTAAAGATATTACTGAAGCTTTTCCTTATATAAATTCTTTTTTCAATAGTTTAAATAAATGGAGAAAGGAGACAGGAAGATTCACATTAGATGAATGGGTAATAGATAAAGAACTAGAGGGATATCTAAATAATGGAAAAAAATTAAGAGAAGATTCTGATGTAAAAAAGAAGACAAGAAAACTTAGGGATTACTAGGGACTATGGACACTAGCGAAAGAACTGTTATAGTTAATTTGATCGAAGTTAACAAGTCAAATCTAATACTTACCTATAACAAAACCATAGCAAGACAACTATGCTGAAAAAATAAAAAATTATTTTCTATTATGACTGAATTAAAATCTTGATAGTTAGTATTATATAGAAGTATAATATTTTGGGAGAAAGACTTATCTAATGTTCTGGTTGGAAATTTACCACGGTTACTGTGGACAAAGTCAGATTTGCCTTTCTTATTTCCCTCACCTCAAGTGACATATTATATATTAACTTTAGGACATTTTCAAAAGTTAACACTTAAGACATTATCATAAGTTAATCATATACTCCACTTTTTTTTAAAGAAAAGTGTTGACAATATTGTTTTAAAGTGATAGATTAGATTTTAATATTTTAAAGAGGTGGAGTTATGAGCGTGGTTTTTAAAGGAAAATACAATATTAAATCTATTATAATGATTACAATATTTTCTTTAATCATGCTTTCATGCTCTTTATCTTTAAAATGATGTTGACACTGGGGCGACTTGTCGTCTCGGTGTTTTTTTCTTTTATGGGAGGTGCTATATGAATAATTTAACTATTAATGATTTACTTGCTAAAGTTACTGAGTATAATAATGAAGAAGTTGGAATTATTAGAAAGGCATATTCTTATGCAGAAGAATTGCATAAAGGACAAAAACGTCAGAGTGGAGAAGATTATATTACTCATCCATTAAATGTTGCTTATATTCTTGCTGATATGCATGCTGATAGAGATACAGTTTGTGCTGGACTTTTGCATGATACTTTAGAAGATACAAGTATTACTAAAGAAGATATTGCTAGTATCTTTAATAAAAATATTGCTAATCTAGTAGATGGAGTAACAAAGATTAGTAAAATGAATTTCTCATCAAAACAAGACCAAAATCTCGCTAACACAAGAAAGATAATTACAAGTATTACTGAAGATGTAAGAATTATTATTATAAAGCTCGCAGATAGACTTCATAATATGAGAACATTAGGATTTAAGTCAGAATTTAAACAAAAAGAAAATGCTATGGAAACTATGGATATTTTTGTTCCACTTGCTTACTATATTGGTGCTTATCGTATTAAAAGTGAACTTGAAGATTTATCATTACAATATCTTTATCCTGATAAATATAAGAGAATTGAAGATATTAAATTAAGAATAGAAGATGATAGTAAGCGTTGTTTAGAAGAAATGTTACAAACTATAAATGGGATATTAAATGATAAAGATATACCCCACGAAATAAAAGTAAGAACTAAAAATATTTATGGAATATATAAGAGAATGGAACAGGGGTATAAATTATCAGATATTCATGATTTATTATCTCTTAAAATAATGGTAGATACTATTGCTAATTGTTATCAGACTCTCGGTTTAATTCATTCACAATATCATCCAATAAATGATAGATTTAAAGACTATATATATAATCCTAAAACTAATATGTATAGATCACTTCATACGACAGTCTTTGGTGAAGATGATAGATTAGTGCAAACACAAATTAGAACATTTGATATGGATAAAGTTGCCTCATTTGGACTAACTGCTTATTGGGATATAAATAAAGGAGAAGCTAGAAATGTAATGCAGAAAGACTTAAAGGATAAATATCAATTCTTTAAATCATTAGTTGAAATAAATAGTGTTTTTGCTGATAATCAAGAGTTTGTTAGTCAAGTAAAAAGAGAATTATTTACAGATAAAGTTTATGTATATACTCCTAAAGGTGAAATTGTAGAATTGCCTAAAGGTTCAACTGCTATAGACTTTGCTTATAAGATTCATTCTAATATTGGTAATACAATGGTATCTGCTATTGTTAATGAAAAGTTAGTTGAAGCAGATTATGTATTACATAATAAAGATAGAGTAAGAATTATTACTGATATTTTATCTTATGGCCCTAGAGAAGAGTGGTTAGATAAAGTAAAAACTACTAAGGCTAAAAGGAAAATAAACGAGTTTAGAAGAAAATAATAGTATAATATTTATAATAAAATAATTATGTTTATATGATAGGAGGATAAATGAATACATATATTTATATAAATAAAAAAGAAAAAATAAATGACATTCAATTTGAGGTTGTAGAAACTAAAGGAAAGGGTCACCCTGATAATATTTGTGATACATTAGCAGAAAAAATATCATCAAATTATTCAAAATATTGTATGGAAAAATATGGTGTGATTTTGCGGCATATGATAGATAAATTATCTATTTTGGGTGGTGGGTCAAAAGTTCATTTTGGAAAAAGTGAGATAATTGAACCTATAAAGATATTAATAAATGGAAGATTTACTAATAGATATAAAGAAGAAAAAATAGACTATATGTCTATTGTAGAAAGTACAGTTAAAAGTTATTTTAAAGAGCTTTTTCCATTGCTAGATGTTGATAATTTTTTATCAATAATTGATAATACACATCATAATGAAGGACCCGGTGTAGTTTATAATGATGATGAAACAACAAAAAATGAAAGAAAAAGTTTTTATGAAGCTCTTGATGAAGAAGACATTTTAAGACATAATAATTTTTTAAGATGCAATGATACATCTACTACTGTAAGTTATTATCCAATGAGTAAATTAGAAAGGACTGTTTTAAATATTGAATATGAACTAAATTCACAGGAGTATAAATCTAAGTTTCCTTGGGTTGGAACTGATATTAAAGTAATGGGAATTAGAAAAGAACAAAAAATAGAAATTACATGTTGTGTACCTTTAATTTCTTTATATGTGGTGAATTTGGATGATTATAAAAATAAGATTGTGAAGATAAAATCTGATATTGAAGAAATTGCAAGACGAGAATTTAAAAATAATGAAATTATTATTTTTTTAAATACACGTGATAACTATGAAAAAAATGATTTATACCTTACTGCTATAGGAAGTGCAGTTGAAAGTGGTGATGAAGGAGCAGTTGGTCGTGGCAATCGCTCTAGAGGGGTTATTCCATTTAGTAGAAACTTTAGTATGGAAGCTCCATGTGGAAAAAATCCTGTTTATCATACTGGGAAACTTTTTACAGCTATAGGTGATGTTATAAGTGAAAAAATATTTGAAATTTACAATATCGAGAATGTTGTGTTTTGTACATCTAAAATGGGAGATTCTATTCTTGAGCCTTGGAATATTAGTGTGGAGTTAAATGAAGATGTATCTTTTGAAGTAAAAGAACAAATTGATGCTTTAGTTAAAGAAGTGATAAATAATCATAACAAAATCACAGAAGATTTAATTAATGGTAAGTTGAAAGTTAATAGTTATTGAAAGAAGTGATTTATTAATGAAAATAAGATTGTTGATAGCAAATGATTTGAAAAAATATTTTTTGGAAAGAGGTTATAATTGTGTAAGACCTTATCAAATTGTAAACAATAATGATACTATATTTATTACGGCCGGTATTCAACAAATACTATATGATTATAGAAATTCGAAATTAAATGATAATGCTAGTAAAAAAATGTATTTATCACAGCCTGTTATAAGGACACAATTTGTAAACTCAATTTCTGAAGGATCTTCAGTAGCTTTTATAAATTCTACATCAGCTGGTTTTAATATATCTGAGAAAGAACATAATGACTTAGTTAAAGATTGGTTAGAACTTTTTTATAAATTAGGTATGCACCCTTTAAATATATCTTCAAGAAGCAAAGAGTATGAACGTACTTGGTGTGATTTAGAAGTTTTAGGAAGAAAAACATTCTATTATTATAATAATATCGAATTAGGTGATACTACTTTTTTTACTAGCATAACAATGAATGGTAAAAAAATTGGTATTGATACTATGAGTGATGTTGGTTTTGGCTTGGAAAGAATAAGGTGGTGTGTTAATCATGGCTCGTATTATGATTTATATAGTGATAGTTCATCATTATCTCCAAAGGTAAAGGCATATTTATCTGCCCTTTCTTTACTTGCTGTAAATAATGTTAAACCTTCAAATAAAAACTCTGGTTATCGAGTAAGACAGTTTTCTAAAAAGTTAGCTAATGTTTTAGATGGAAATGAATTTTCTAATTTGGAAAAGCAGTATTTAATGGAATCTATTAGATATTGGAAAGATTGGCAAGAGATAGATAAAGATATAGATGTAGAAGTAATAATTAATGAATATACTAGGAATTGCAATAGATTAATTATTAATAATTTAATAGAAGATGGTTATAATAACTTATCTGGTATAAATATTAATGTATCTAGGGAAGAATTAAAAAAAAGGTTATTATCGGCCGGTGTTGAAGCAGAAAAAGTAAAAAAAATAATAAGATAGGGAGGATTGCTGTGAAATTATATTTATGTGGAGGAGGTTCTTCTAAACAAATAATATATGCACTATTGAGTTTCTCTAATAATTTAGATAAGTCTAAACCAATTTTATATGTTCCTCTTGCTATGGATGAGTCTAGATATAATAGTTGCTACAATTGGTTTAAAGAAGAGATTAAACATATGGACTTATCTAATTTTGAAATGGTTAAATCCTCAGAGGAATTATCTATGAAAAACTTATATAATTATAGTGCCATATTTATAGGAGGAGGCAATACATATAAATTGCTCTATGAATTGAAACAGAATAATAATTATGAGAAAATAGAAAACTATTTAAAAAATAATGGTATTGTATTTGGCGGTAGTGCTGGTGCAATTATTTTTGGTAAAGATATAAATACTTGTTTGTTAGATGATGGAAATACTGTTGGATTGAAAGATACTAAAGGATTTAATTTATTAAATAATTATTCTATTTTATGTCATTTGAAGAATAAAAATTTAAAGAAAAATAAAAAGTATTTGCAAAATTTTTCAATTAAAGAGAAAGTAATATATTTACCCGAAGAAGATGTTATATTGGTAGAGAATAATAAAATGAGTATTATAGGAAATAAAAAATATATGATATTTAAAGGTGGAAATTTTGAATATCATAATTTTGCTAATTTTAAGAAAGATATTGTTGATGGTTAATTATAACTAATATGTTGATTTAATGTTTTCAAAAACAAGTTAGAAAGGGAAAAAATATGATTAAACCAAAAAAATTAAAAAGAGGAGATACAGTAGCTATTGTTAGTCTTTCAAGTGGAACAGCAGGAGATAAAGAATTTAGACATAGATACGAACAGGGAAAAAAGAGACTTGAAGAAGTTTTTGGACTTAATACTGTTACTATGCCAAATGCCTTAAAAGGAAGTGAGTATTTATCAAAACATCCAGAAGCAAGAGCAAAGGATTTTATGGATGCTTTAAAAGATAAAAATATTAAAGGAATTATATGTAATATTGGTGGTGCTGATACAATAAGACTATTGCCATATATAGATTTTGATGTGATTAAGAACAACCCTAAAGTTTTTATGGGATATTCTGATACTACAGTAAATCATTTTATGATGTATAAAGCAGGTGTTACATCATATTATGGTCCGTCTGTTATGTGTGAATTTGCTGAAAATTATGAGATGCATGATTATACAAAAAAATATGTTGAAGAAGTTCTTTTTAAAAATTCAGAAAATATTACAATAACATCAAGTCCAAAATGGACAAGTGAGTTTTTAGATTGGAGTAATGAAGCATATGACTCGCAGAAAAGAAGAATGCATTATGAAAAACATGGATATGAAGTTTTGCAGGGTAAAGGTAATTTTGAAGGCGAATTATTAGGTGGATGTATTGATGTTTTTCCAATGTTTATTGGTACGAAAGTTTGGCCATCTATAAATGATTGGGAGAATAAGATTTTATTTTTAGAAACTAGTGAAGATGAAGTACCACCTGATTATATTGAATATTATTTAAGAAATTTAATTGCTCAAGGAATTATTGATAAAATAAATGGTATTATTATAGGAAAACCACAAAATGAAAAATATTATGAGGAATATAAAGAAGTATATAAAAATGTTATAGGTGGCGAAGCGAATAGACCTGAATTACCTATTTTATATAATGTTAATATAGGACATACAGCACCTATGTGTATATTTCCACTTGGACAAAAAATTAAAGTTGATTTAATAAAGAAAGAAATAATATTTCTTGAAAAACCTATGGAAGAGTAAGGTTGAAAATAAAAACATAAATTAAAACACACAAAAGGAGTTCAAAAATAGCT
>ERZ827512.280-NODE-280-length-73949-cov-69.054226_pt1 | contig 73949 bp, 68 predicted proteins | sample MGYA00519916_ERZ827512 | MGnify/ENA primary metagenome ERZ827512 (study PRJEB31778, sample SAMEA3449335) | human gut metagenome | biome: human gut; feature: human-associated habitat; material: faeces | place: United Kingdom | collected 2010/2012 ... | reverse complement strand
GGCCGCAGCGGAGCTCGTAAGCGCTGGAACGATGAAGAATAGCCCCCCTATAGGTACCCTATGGTCACCTATAGGGTACCTTAGAGAAAAAGAAATAGAAGAAGAAATAGAAACAGATACAGAGCGCGCAAGCGTGCAAACAACGCGCGCGTGCACGTGTGTGTGCGGTGACCTCATGAGGTTTTCGGATATCATTAAAAAGCAGATAAAACCGACCGAAACCGAATTTAACCGACCAAAAGCAAACCTAAGCAAAATAAGCATTTGCAAACAAAACGGACACTTGATAACAAAAGCTAATGCTTTTTCTGAAAAGCAAAAAAAGCTGATGCTTTTTTCAGAAAGCATATGATATCACATGCATCTGTTCTTTTTTCTTTTCGGTATTATCCATCGTCAATCCTGCCTAAATTCAGTATTCTCTCGTTAAACATACATTTCAATGAGGTTTCAGCAGAAACAGCTATAAAAACGCATAGGAGTGTATAAAAAGGAGGGTCTGTTATTCCATATTAAAACCGGTAATGTTGAAAGCATGGCACATATGAACATACATAGCTGCTCTTGCACCGATGGCGTTGCGAGACTCCATCATCTCTACAATCAATCTGTGGTCTGCAAGGGATATTGGAATGATGTCGGTTGCTTCATCAAGCTTTTCAACGACCTCTTCAATAGAACTGTTAAGGATAGGCATAAGATTGCTCATATAAGAATTATGCGTTGCTTTTGCGATGGCGTTGTGAAAAGCTTGCTCCGGAATGGTTCGAGGCAGACTATGCTCAACATAGTACTCAATTTCCAACATCCGCTCTCGTATTTCTGCAAGTTCTTCATCAGTGGCACGCAGTGTGGCATAATATGCTGCCTCCGGTTCGCAGATTAGCCTCATCTCGAATAGCTCTTTGGACACTTTTGCTGAAAGCTCATTAAGCCCCAATAGGTTGCTACACAGTTTTTTTTCGTTTGTAGTTACAAAGGTACCAACCCCCCTCTTGGTCTCAACTAAACCTTGAGCTCCGAGCGTACGTATAGCCTCGCGCAGAGTAACCCTGCTGACACCCAGCTCTTTAGAAAGAGCTTCTTCGTTCGGTAGTTTCTCTCCGGGTTTGAAAAGGCGTTCATTCATTATCATTGAAATAAGCTTTTCCGCTGTTTGCTCTGTCCTGGACAGTTCGAATCCACTAGACATATCAATACCTCAAACAAATAATGGTTTTTACCAATTTTCAACGAATTGCATCATAAAAATGAATTATATCATAAATATGTTTCTTTATCAACAATATTTTTTGATGTGCGATTATTGCCATATTGCAAGCAAATAATGCTGTAGGGAGCAGCAATTGATAGGCTTTAGATAATTTGATAGAAAAAGTGTTCGCGGCGGTGTAATATCAATTGTTTTTGGCAAATTTGCATAATGGAGTAACGTGAATTTGTGCAAATAGGAGAACAAATATAATTATGTAAAAAAAGCTTGAAATATCAGAATAAGGCGTGTAGTATTACAACTAGAGAACTTGTATTACAATATAATTTGCTCTAAATAATGAGTATATTTGATGACATACGGTGAGTTTTGTGACAGAAACTTGGCTTTAACGGGTATCGGTAATTGCGGTAGTGTGTTGACGGCGGATATCCTGCAACTGTAATATGGGAACCAAGCTCAGATGATGAGCAAAAAATAAAGAATTAGATTAAAAGAGAGGAAAGAATCATGAAGAACCGAAGAATTATTGCTCTGCTTATGGCTCTGGCCATGCTCGTGTGCATCACGGGTTGCGCTTCGAACAGCGAAGATGCTGAGCAGGGAGACAAAACTGCAAAAATCGTTATTCCGGAAGAGTTTTCACTTACTGCGCTTGACCAGCTCGTAGTTGATACCTCTAAGGACGCAGGTCGAGACCCTTATGACATTGGTGTTATGTTTGTTGATATGGCAAACGAATACTATGTCACCACTGCAAAAGGCTGTGAAGAGCGTTGCGCAGAGCGTAACTGCAACTACACTATCACATCCTCCAACAACACATCCAGCGAAGACATTCGTCTCATTGAAAATTACATCAACTCCGGTGTTGACGCAATTATCTGCTGCTATTACAGCACTGAGGCAACCGAGGATATAAGCAAGGCATGCATGGAAGCAGGAATTCCCCTCATCTGCTACTGCTTCGGCAACACCTATCATACCTCCGAAATCGTTTCCGACAACTATGTTGAAGGCGAAATGATTGCAGAGATGGCTGCTGACTATGTGGCAAAGAACCTGGCTGACAAGGAAGAAATCAAGGTTGCATTCGGCACCATTTCCTCTGTTGAATCCATGGCAACTCGTTGTGACGGTATGGTCACCAAGTTCATGGAGCTGGTTCCCAACGCAGTTGACGTAGGCATTACCGAGGACCTCAACAGCACCGCAAAGGCCTATGACTGGGCTGAGAAGGTACTGCTTGCTGAGCCCGATGTTGATGTATTCGTATGCTTCTGCGATGCAATTGCAATCGGCGTGTCTGAAGCTATGAAGGATGCAGGCATCGGCGGCGACAAAGTATCCGCATTCGGAATGGACGGCAGCGCAAGTGCAGTTACCTGTATTGCAGAAGAAAACAGCGTATTCAAAGCAACAATCGGCTATGACCTAGTTGCAGCAGGCAAGGCTCTAGTCGACGTCGCTATTGCATGCTTGGACGGTGAGGATGTAGCATATGCATATGAGTATCCCGCACCATTCATCATTGACGCAAGCAACGTAGAAAAATACAAGTAATGTAACCACAGGAATGGCCGCCAGCAACGGCGGCCACTTTATTATATTCGTAAAATCGTGTATTTGTAATTTTGAAATATTCGATACAGTTATTTTCACAGCGAGGTTATTATGGACTATATTGTTGAACTGAAAAATATAACCAAAACCTATCCCGGTGTTGTAGCTCTTGATGATGTGTCGCTTGAATTTAAGCCGGGCGAAGTGCATGCAATATGCGGTGAAAATGGTGCCGGAAAATCTACATTAATCAAAATAATGTCGGGCGCAGCGAAGCCTGAAGAAGGCAAGATAATTGTAAATGGGGAAGAAATTGCTTCTATGGATCCCGGCCTATCCAGAAAACTGGGCATTGAAGTTATCTATCAAGAGCTTGTGCTTGCCCCACATGTCTCCGTCGCCGAAAACATTTACATGGGTGTGCAGCCCGGAAAAAGCGGAATTATTGACTGGAAGACAGTTAATGCTAACGCACAGAGCATTTTGGATAGCATGAACATAACAGCTTTTAAGGCAACTGATATTGTTGAGGACTTAAAAACTGCTAACAGGCAGTTAGTTGCTATTGCAAAAGCTCTGTCAAGAAATGTTAAGTTTCTCATAATGGACGAACCTACTGCACCCTTGGGCGAAAATGAAGTTGAGACGCTTCTACAATTAGTGAGGGAGCTGAAGAATCAAGGCGTAACAATTGTGTATGTGTCACATCGACTCGACGAGGTTTTCCAGATTTCAGACAGAGTATCTGTGTTCCGTAACGGAAAATGGGTAAAAACCATGAATACTTGCGATACGGATAAAGACGAACTCATAAGGCTTATGGTAGGCCGTGAGCTGGGTGCAACTTATCCCCAGCGCAATTCTAAAATCGGTGATGTTGTGCTTGAAGCAAAAAATATCGTTGCTGAGGGTGTAAAAAATGTATCTTTCTCCGTCAGAGCCGGTGAGATACTCGGCATTGGCGGCCTTGTCGGCGCAGGCCGATCTGAGTTAGTAAATACCATATTCGGTGCGCAGAAGCTTGAAAGCGGAGAAATACTGATTAAAGGTAAGAAAGTAAACATAAGTAATCCATCGCAGGCAATCAAAAACGGAATTGGACTTATTCCGGAAGATAGAAAGCTGCACGGACTTATGCTGGAAAAAGATGTTGGTTTCAATATTTCTATATGCATTCTTGAAAAGCTAAGCAAGTATTGCGTAATAGACTTCAAAACAGAGGAAGAAAAACAAAAAGAAATTGTAAACCGACTTCGTATAAAGCTGCCACATGTCGATGTACTGGCAAAGACTCTTTCGGGTGGCAATCAGCAGAAGGTTGTTCTTGCAAAATGGTTGTTGGCCGAAGCGGATGTGTTGATATTTGATGAACCAACTCGAGGTATTGATGTCGGCGCAAAGCAGGAAATTTACCAGCTTATGAATGAGCTCACTGAAAAGGGCATGGCGGTCATTATGGTATCCTCCGATATGGAGGAGCTAATGGGTGTTCCTGACAGAATGATAGTTCTGCATGAAGGAAAATGCACCGGTGAACTTGATAAAAAAGACTTTTCACAAGTAGAAATCCTGAAGCTTGCTTCAGGAATACAGGAGAATACACCATGAGTACATCCATTAAAAAAATAGTAAAAGGATACCGAATGGTATTCATTTTGATTGCACTGATTGCATTGTTCGGTATTATTACTCCAAATTTTTTAAAAGTTAATTCACTTATGACTATCCTGCGTCAGGTGTCCATGATAGCTATTGCAGGCATAGGCGGCGGTCTTGTTATCATTGCAGGCGGCATTGACATCAGTTGCGGCTCTGTCATGTCCTTCTCAACTATTATTGCAGCATATCTGATGGTTAACATGAATGTTGACAGCTGGGTATCTGCACTGGTTGCGTTAATTGCTACTACAATAATCGGCTATATCCAGGGCTTCCTAATTACGAAGACCAAAATTCCTCCCATGATTTGTGGCCTTGGCATTATGACGGCAGTAAAGGGCGCAGGTTATCTTATATGCAATGGCGTATCTATTTACGGCGTTCCTGAGGAATTTAAGAATTTGTCAAAGGGTGAGCTCTTTGGCACAATTCCATACCCCGTTATTATTATGATCGTGCTGTATATTGTAGCAGCATGGTTTATGAAGAAAACTTACCACGGACGTCATTTCTATGCAGTTGGAAGTAATATCGAGGCAGCAAAGCTTTCCGGCATTAAAACCGAGAAGATTCAGCGTGCTTCTTATCTTATTGCAGGCTTTATGGCGGGTCTTGCAGGACTCATCATGTGTGCTCGTGTTGGTCAGGGTAACGCTAACTCCTATGCCGGCTTTGAAATGGATGTTATCACAGCTGTAATAATCGGCGGCATCAGCTTCTCTGGAGGCTCTGGTAAAATAACCTCTGCACTTCTTGGCGCACTTATTATGGGCGTTCTGAAAAATGGACTTGTAATGGCAGGCGTCAGCGACTACTGGCAGCAGGTTGTAAGCGGAGCAGTTCTTATTACCGTTGTTGCATATGACTCTTATCAAAGCTACAGGCTTAAGCATGCAAGCAAATAGGGAGGTATAGCGAAATGTATACATATCCGAATTCTGTTCAGGTAAATGAGTCTTGGTTTACTACATCTGACAATGTAAAACTTCATGTTGTTCACAAAGGAGAAGGTAAGCCGCTGCTGATAATGCCTGGTTGGAGTGGCAGCGCAAAAGAGTATTGCCTTAATATTGACGCTCTCAGTGAGCATTTCCATGTATATATTCTCGAACACAGAGGTCATGGTGAGTCTGAGCATCCACCGTATGGTCAGAGACTCTCACGCCTTGCTAAAGACGCAAATGAGTTTTTCCAGTCGCTTGGTGTTGAAAAGGCATACTGGTTGGGGCACTCGATGGGCTGCAGCGTGATATGGTGCTACATCGACTTGTTCGGGCAGAACGACATCGAGAAGCTTATCCTTGTGGATGAGGCACCATTCCTCTGGGCAAATCCCGCTGACACTGAAGAGGAAGTCAGACTTTATGGTGGACAGCGCATTGACCTGTGGCAGCTTTGCAACTCTTTCAATTCAGGATGGGAAGAGGGCTTTAGCGCATTTGACCGTTATTTCCGGTTGGGTCTTTTTCCTGAAAGCCCCGAAAAGCAGTATATCTACGATCAAGTGGCACAGGAGCAGGCAATTGATTTCCTGCCTAAGCTGATGCGTGATCACATTAATCAGGACTGGCGTGATGTTATCCCAAGAATTGAAGTTCCGACTTTGCTGATAAGCGGTGATGTAAGCCATGCCACTACAGAGGAATGCTGCAAATGGATGGTTAGCGTAATAAAAGATTGCAAATGGAGCCGCTTCCCCGGTGTTGGAACAGGTTCACACCATATGATGATGAATGCTCCAGAAAAATTCAACAGCGACATTATTGAGTTCCTTAAATGACATTTTGAGAAAAGCTATCCGACATTAAAGGCGATTAATGTTATAGCTAATTGTTTTTTGATTAGAACAGGGGGCACTCAACGCCCTCTGTTTTGTATATTAACCTGTAAGTCTATTGAAATAAACAAGTGAACATTCACGCTAATAATAGTATTGTATGTTATTTGCTCAAAGTTGTATGCACTCGTTGAGAAAGCGCTACTCATATATAGATGAAACATTGAGAAGCGCTCTAAGCAGATAATAAAACTTGAGCTAGTCAGTATACATAAATTTTTACAGTAGTGTTAAACAAACATTATCATGATTCGAGGTAGAAAAATGTATCTTAGTAACATTAGCTTTGAAGGAAAAACAATCGTAATAACCGGCGGTACCCAGGGTATAGGTTTTGCTGTTGCTACGCAGTGTGTTGAACTGGGCGGCAAGGTAGTTCTTATTGGCCGCAACAAAGAGAAGGCAGAGGCTGCCTGCGAAAAGCTGGTAAAGGACCGGGCAAGCTATTACCTTTGTGACCTTGGCAGTGCTGACAGCGTTCAGAAAGTTTTTGAGCGTATTGTGACAGAAAACAAGGTTGATGTACTTATAAATAACGCAGGGATCGTAAACACCGACGATTTTTCAGAGCTTACTCTGGAAAATTGGAACAAGGTTCTGAATACCAATTTGACTTCGGTATTCCTGACTTGCCAGATAGTGTTTAAGTCCATGGCTGAAAACGGAGGCGGTCGCATAGTGAATGTTGCCTCCATTGCAGGAAAGGTTGGCGGCGGTTATCTAGGAACCGCGGCCTATGCAGCATCCAAGGCAGGTGTTATCAGTCTCACGAAAAGCGTTGCGAAGGCAGGTTCCGGGAAGAATATTTACTGTAATAGCGTTTGTCCTGCATATACAAAGACTCCTATGGTTGCAGGTAAGCTGGTAGGTGCCAAGGAAGATGCAATCCTTGCTGCAATGAACCTTCACAGAGCTGCTGATCCCAGTGAAGTTGCAAGCAGCATCCTGTTCCTGGCTTCCGATGCTGCAAGTTTTATACAGGGAGAGAACCTCAACTGCGATGGCGGAATGCTAATGAACGGTTGATTATTATATTCAATCAACGGGTTCTACATAAGTGATGCCTTAATGACAATGCCACTAATAATGGATATTGCCCATGTAATTCTAATGGCAGACTGAACGATATCTTTACGTATAATTTGAAAGGAGTTTTTCAAATGGACAACACATATACAAAAGAATTTGCAGAAAAACTGTATGAAACAATGTCTACAATCCGACATTTTGAAGTGCTCGTTAAGCATGATTTTCTAGCGGGTGAAATTCCCGGATTTACTCATTCTTACATAGGCGAAGAAGCCATAGCCACCGGCGTTTGCGCAGCACTGCGCGATGATGATGTTGTTGCATCTACCCACCGCGGCCACGGTCATTGTGTCGCAAAGGGCGCGGATGTTAATAAAATGATGGCTGAAATTTTCGGCAGGGAAACTGGCCTGTGCAAGGGTCGTGGCGGCTCCATGCATATTGCTGATTTCTCCATCGGCATGCTGGGTGCAAACGGTGTGGTAGGTGGAGGCTATAACCTTGCTACTGGCGCAGCACTTGCATTCAAGAATGTTCTAAAGACCGATCAGGTTGCAGTTGTATTTTTCGGTGATGGTGCCTCAAACCGCGGTACCTTCCATGAAGCAATGAATGTTGCCTCTGCATGGAAACTGCCCGTGATTTTCGTAAATGAAATGAACTGTTGGGCATCTACCACTCCTTACCGCACTACCTGCAATGTCGAGAATATTTCCGACCGTGCAGCAGGCTACCATGTTCCCGGTGTTGTAGTTGACGGACAAGACCCCTTTGCAGTATACGAAGCAACAAAAGAAGCGGTTGAGCGTGCACGCGCTGGTGAAGGCCCCACTTTCATCGAAGCTAAGACCTATCGTATAGAAGGCCACTTTGTCGGTGACCCTGAGCTTTATCGCAAAAAGGAAGAAACCCAACAGATTTTCCGTGATACCGATCCCCTCAAGAAGTTCCGTGAGAAGATGGCTGAGACAGGCATTATGGCAGTTGAAGAATGTGACGCAATAGATGCTAAGTGCGACGAGAAGATTAAGGCTGCCAAGGAATTTGCTATGAACAGCCCGTTCCCCGATGAGAACAGCTTCATGAAGTATGTTTACGAAGACTAAGGAGGAAAGAAAATGCGTAAATTAAGTTTTGCCCAGGCTACTCTGGAAGCTATGTCTGAGGAAATGGCTGCTGATGATAAAGTGTTTGTAATGGGTGAGGATATTGCTCGTCAAGGTGGCATTTTCGGTCAGTTCAAGGGCCTGGGTCAGAAGTTTCCCGGCCGTGTGCTTGACACTCCCATTTCTGAAACCTTTATCTGCGGCGGAGGTGTCGGAGCGGCTCTTGCAGGCGCGCGCCCCGTCGTTGATATGCACTTCATCGACTTCGTCGGTGTTTGCATGGACGAAGTAAACAATCAGATGGCAAAGATACGCTATATGTTCGGTGGCCAGTGCAAAATGCCTCTAGTTATGCGTGCTCCCGATGGCATGTCCGGCGGCGGTGCTGCACAGCATTCCCAGTCTCTTGAAGGTTGGCTGATGCATATTCCCGGCATTCAGGTTGTTGCTCCTTCTAATCCGTATGATGCAAAGATGGTACTCAAGGCAGCTATCCGCTCCAACGATCCTGTTATTTACCTTGAAAACAAGGTTCTATACAAAGAAAAGGGTAACATGCCTGAGATAGAGGACGAAGTTCCTTACATCATTGGCAAGGCAAAGGTTGTCCGTGAAGGCAAGGATGTTACCATAGTTTCCTATTCAATCGGTATGAAAGCCGCCCTCGGTGCTGCTGAGGAATTGGCAAAAGAGGGAATAGAGGCTGAGGTCATTGACCTTATCACCGTTTCTCCTTGGGATCGTGAGGCCGTATTCGAGTCCGTAAAGAAGACACACAGACTCGTTATCTGCCATGAGGCAGTAAAACAGGCAGGCGTCAGCGCGGAAATCTCCGCAGTTGTTGCAGAAGAAATGATTGAGCACCTCGATGCTCCTGTGCTGCGCTACGGAGCCCCCTTCTGTCCCATTCCCTTTGCTACCACCCTCGAGAAGATGGTTAAGATTTATCCCGAAGATTTGGTCAAGGGCATTAAGGGAATGTTTTGATTCTGCGGAAGGAGAACTTTTATGGTAACAAAAGTGTTGATGCCTAAGCTCGGTCTGACTATGACTGAGGGCACCATTGAAGAATGGAAACTCAAAGAGGGCGATGCCGTTAAGGCGGGAGACATCCTGTTTTCTGTTGCAACGGATAAGCTCACAAACGACATAGAAGCTGACACCGATGGTGTACTGCTTAAGATTTTACTTCCCGAAGGGGAAACAGCTCCCTGCAAGAGCGTCATAGCATATATTGGCGCAGCGGGTGAGGTAGTTGATAATGATACTACCGCAGTACATGCTGAACCTGCATCTACAGCTACATCTGCCGCAGCACCCTGCTGTGAAAAGACTGCAGCACCTGTTGCCCGCGCAGCAGGTGAGTATGTTCTGGCTTCACCCTATGCAAAGAAGCTGGCAAAGGAAAAAGACTACGACCTTTCCCTCATTTCGGGCACTGGTCCGAAGGGCGTTGTGCTTGCCCGTGATGTTGAATCCTATATTGCTGGACCCAAGACCAGCCCCATGGCCGCAAAGCTTGCAGCTGAATACGGTGTTGATGTAAGCTCAATTGATGTAAAAGGTCGTATAATGAAGGCTGACGTGCTGGCTGCCGCCAGTGCAAGTACAGTAGCACCTGTAGCAGAGGAAGCTGTGGAAAGCAACGACGAAAAGCCCGTCAAGGTTAATCCTCTGCGCAGAGCAATTGCGTCCAATATGGTTACATCATGGATAACTTCTCCTCGTGTTACCTTCACCTATGCGGTTGATGTAACTGAGATGAAAGCCCTCAGAGCACGCCTTAAGGAGCCCATGAAGGCAAAGGGCATAAAGATCACCTATAACCACATACTCATGAAAGTTGTCGCAACTGCGCTTACTGAATTCCCCGACCTGAATGCAAGCTTTAAGGACAATATGCTTACTCATCACAAGCATGTCAACATGGGGCTTGCGGTTGCAAAGGGTGATGGTCTGATCGTGCCCAATGTAAAGTCTGCCGATACCAAGAGCCTTGCTCAGATTGCTCAGGAAACCGAGGCACTGATTGAGGCAACAAGAGACGGAAAAATTGCAATGGAGGATATGACAGGTGGTACATTCACCATATCATCTCTCGGTGCATTCGGGGTTCGTAATTTTAGCCCCATTATCAACCAGCCTGAACTGGCCATCCTCGGCGTGTGTGACATGGTGGATACACCTGTTGTGTTCAACGGCGAAATTGTTATTCGCCCCATGATGAATCTCTGCCTTACTGCAGACCACCGAGTTGTTGATGGTGTGCAGGCATGCAAGTTCATGCAGCGTATAGTAGAGCTGCTGGAGAATCCGTATCTGTTATTGGCATGATGCAATGCAAAACGGATGTAGGTTTCCCTCCATCCGTTTTCAGTGCCATTGCTATTTGAAAGGAAATACTAATCATTATGGCCACAAAAGTTTTAATGCCCAAGCTCGGCCTTACTATGACCGAGGGCACAATTGAAGAGTGGAAATTCAAAGAAGGCGACGCTGTTAAAGCGGGAGATGTTCTTTTCTCAGTCGCAACAGATAAGCTGACTAACGATATAGAATCAGACACAGACGGCATTCTACTGAAGATTCTTCTTTCAGAGGGTGAGACTGCTCCTTGCAAGAGCGTTATAGCATATATTGGTGCAGCAGGCGAAACCGTGGGTGAGGAAGCACCTGTAGCAGCTCAGGCAGCCTCTGCTGCTTCCACAGAACCTAAAGTCGCCAAAGAGGAAGACCCCAGAACCGTTCTGGTTGTCGGCGGCGGCCCCGGCGGTTATGTTGCCGCAATCCGCGCAGCACAGTTGGGCGGCAAGGTAACCTTGATTGAAAAAGCAGAAATCGGCGGCACCTGCCTTAACCGCGGCTGCATGCCCACCAAGGCGCTCCTGCACAGTGCGGAAGTTTATGAAGCAGCCACAAAGTCTGCATCCTGCGGTATTATAGGCAAGGATGTGCAGGTTGATTGGAGCGCAGTTCAGAATAACCGTGCTTCCGTTACGGCAAAGCTTACCAGCGGCGTAAAGGCCCTGATAAAGATGAACAAGATAAAGCTCGTCGAGGGCGAGGCCGTATTCACAGGCCCCAAGACCGTAACCGTTGAAGGCAAGGATTATTCAGCCGATAAGATAATCATTGCAGCTGGTTCTTACCCCATAATTCCAGGCATTCCCGGAGTTAAGGAAAGCTCAGCCGTGATTGATTCAACAGGCGCTCTCACCATGGACCACATCCCCGAAAGCCTGCTTGTCATAGGTGGCGGTGTTATCGGCCTTGAGCTGGGCAGCGTTTACAACACATTTGGCACAAAGGTCACCGTTGTTGAAGCGCAGGATAAGCTTCTGCCTCTCATGGATGCAGAACTGACTGCCATGGTTCGCGCCCAGTTAGAGGACAAGGGTATGGAAATTCTCACGGGAAGCAAAGTTCTTTCTGTAACAGACGGTGGCACGGGCGCAGTGGTCGAGGTTGAATGTGCAGACGGCAAGAAGACCTTTGATGCTGAAAAGGTCCTGGTTTGCGTAGGTCGCGGGCCCAATACTGCAAAGCTCGGCCTTAATAATGCAGGCATTGCTGAGGATAATGGCTATATTAAGGTAGATGACTATCTTGAAACAAATATTGCCGGCGTTTACGCAATCGGCGACTGCAACGGCAAGCTCATGCTGGCTCATGCTGCCATGGCAATGGGCGAGGCTGCTGCTGAAAACGCCATGGGCGGAGCAGTTAAGTTTGATGCTGCTACCAGCCCCTCCTGCGCGTATGTAGGTCCCGAGTTTGCTTGCATAGGTCTCACCGAAGATGCTGCAAAGGCAAAGGGCCTGAATGTCAAGGTCGGCAGATTCCCCACCTCCGCAAATGGCAGAAGTCTGGTTATGGGACATACCGACGGCATGATTAAGGTCGTTGCAGATGCCAAGTATGGCGAAATTCTTGGCGTTCATATTCTTGCAGCACATGCAACCGACCTGATCGAGGAAGCCGCTCTTGCAATGAAGCTTGAGGCAACAACTGACGAACTGGTGGGAACAATTCACTGCCATCCTACCATAGCAGAAGGTTTCCGTGAAGCAGTTCTCGCAGTTGATAAGAAGGCAATTCACAATAAGAATTAATTGTTCCTAACGTCGAAGAAGTGTTGTATTAATCAGAGTTTTCTACGGAATGTTGGCTCCGTGTGTATGAGTTTCTGTTCTTTCTAAATAATGGGCAACAAATACCCAGTGCTGTTTTTCCCTCCTATTAAGATTTCCCGGCAAGCCAACTGCCGGGAAATTGAACTAATAATGAAGGTAATCACGATGCAGGTAATATCATATCTTGAAACAAATTCGAACGACCCTGCGTATAATCTTGCATTTGAAGAATATATTCTGACAAACCGCAGAAATGGGAATTATATTATCCTGTGGCAGAATGACAAAACAGTAGTAGTAGGTCGGAATCAGATAGCCGAGGCAGAAATTAACAGCAAGTTTGTTGATGAACATGGAATTAGGGTTATAAGACGCTCAACAGGCGGCGGCGCAGTCTACCACGATCTTGGCAACATTAATTATTCGTTCATCACGGATGTAGGTAATGCAGAAGATCTTACAATTGATCGGTTTTTACAACCGATAGTTGATGCCCTGAAATCTATGGGGCTAAAAGCCGAAGCCTCTGGCCGTAATGATATACTTGTCTCTGGCCATAAGGTTTCCGGGACAGCTCAACGCATAGTGCGTGACAGAATACTACATCACGGCACGTTGCTATTTGATACAGATAGCAGAATGCTTTCAGGCGCACTGAATGTCGACCCCACAAAGTTTGAGTCGAAGAGCACAAAGTCTGTCTGCAGCAGAACTGGCAATATTAAAAGCTTCCTTAACGTAAATATGAATGTTCATGAGTTTTGGGCGCTCTTAAAAAAAGAATTAGTTGGACAAGGTTTTTCACAAATTAATCTAACAGATGAAGAAATAGCTTCCATTTTGAAGCTGAAATCTGAAAAATATGATGCTTGGGAGTGGAACTTTGGAAAATCGCCACCATATACTATGAAAAACAGGCATCGATTTGCTGGAGGTTTACTGGAAGTATATTTACAGGTTGAATCTGGGAGAATTCATAGTATTGCATTTTGTGGTGATTTTCTTTCGCGCAAAGATCCGCAGGAAGTTGTCGACCAGATGCTTGGTAAAGAGTATGATAGAAATACGGTTAATTCTGTATTGCACGGATTCACCCTTTATGACTATTTTGGAAATATATCTTGTGAAGAAATAATGAAAACGATTTTTAACTATGAATAGTGAGAATACTGTTATCACATTTGTGGCAAATTCGGGTATTTCAATAGAGATTGGATGCACTGTAATCTGGGTGGATGCTCTACACAATGAAGGACTCCCGGGTTTTTCTACACTTAATGATTGCATGGTTGAGGCGATTTTTGGAGATGAAATACTCGGTGTTCCTAACGTGATTGCTTTTACCCATAAACATCAGGATCATTACTCCGCAGAACTAACCGCAAAGGCCATAAAAACATGGCCAAGCACAAAGGTGATTTTGCCGGAAGGTGTGTCAGACAAACAGGAAATATGCATAGGTGATATTAAACTGCGCTTTATAAAACTGTCTCATGCAGGAAAAGAATACAAAGATGTGGAACACTATGGTGTGATAATTAAAGGAGCAAATCAAACTATACTGGTCTCCGGAGATTGTGAAATATGCGATGAAAAACTCCTAGATGAAACACAAAACGAAAGAATAGGTATATCTATTATGAATTTTCCTTGGGTCACCTTAAGGAAAGGCAGAGCTGCGATTGAATCATTAATAAAACCTAAGCATTTGATTGTTGCTCATTTGCCATTTGAAGAAGATGACATCTATGGATACTTTCCCGCCACAGAAAAAGCTATAAAAAATATGGACAAAGCTGCAGATATTAGGGTATTTCATAGGTTTCTTCAAAAAGAATGCTTCGAGTGAATCTGAATCGGTGCAGAAATTTGAACCTGGCTGTCCAGAAATTCAGATTCTACACCGATTTTTTGTTGCATTACCAATGGTTTTTGAATAATAACCATATTCCCCAACTGGACACGTTACAATTATTATTTAAAAATGTGAATTTTAATTCGAAAAATAAAATGATTTGAACCCTCAACATTTTTGATTATTTCCCCAATCCCATTGATTCTACAAGCATTTTTCTGTACAGTCCGGAGTTTTAAACCCATTATATCTGTGAGGGCGATTGCCGTTGTAAAATAGAATGAATTCGTCTAAGCGCTGAAAGGAAATCTCGTTCATAAAGATAAACTCTACGGTGCAATTCTTCTTTCTTGAGGTAAAAGTTTGCCAGTGCAACCGCACCCCTTGATTTGCAACCGTGGGTGTCCGTTTGCAACCGCAGCCTCGCATTTGCAACCATAGGAGGAAATTCTATCAATATATGATTTCCTTTCCATAAAACCGCCTGTTTTCGGGCGGTTTTTTCTTGTTTTATGAACTTTTTCGGGCTTTTCAAAATTCGCGGCAGCGGAATAATTCAACTTTAATTCAACTCGCCTGAAGAAATTCATGCTTTTTTGAGAAAAACGTCGGCCAAAATGTCGGCGTTTTTTTATCGGCAGCCTCCATGACATGGGCATAAATATTCGCCGTTGTGCTCACCTGTGCGTGTCCTAAGCGCTTCGATATGCTGACGCTGTCCGGGTGCATGGGAGCGCCGTTATCCTGCGAGAACACAAAACCCTGTCTGCGGTAATACTCGCCGAGACGCAGCATCTCGCCGCGACGTGCGCCGGTGATAAGCAGCATATGCGTAAGCGTCCGCCATTTTATAGGCTCGTCTTCAAGTGCGCTGCGGATATCGGCGATATCTTCGGGCTGAAAATAATTAACCTCTTTATGTGTTATCTTGGGCAGCGAGGCTTTACCGGCCACGTTAAATGGCACAAGCCCCTCTTTCTCGGCCTGATCGAGCACGGTGGATATCAGCCGGTGGTGCTCTATTATCGTCTTTGCGGACAGGCCTGAGCCCGTAAGCTTGTTTTGTCCGGGCTTTGAAAGCTGCGTATGGACAAGCCGGAAACGCCGTCATCGGTATACATTCCGGCAAAGACCCAGTCCGGGTGCTGCCGGATATATTCCGTGAAATACTCCTGCTGGGATTGGAGACTGTTCTCCTGCGCATCCTTCATGGTGGACACTCTGGCGTAAGCAGCGACCCGCTTCAAGAGTGTCGACTGCGACGGTAAGAGCGGTTTGGTGGGGAACTCAACCCGTGTAACCTTTTTCTGCGGCAGCACGGAGCAAGGCCTGCACATCATTTTCTGAAATGTGCCCCATAGCGGCCAGCGTAGTGAAAATACTCTTACAGAGCCTAAAACACATTTCGGCTTCATATTCTGCCTGCGTCATAGCGGCACCGCCTTCCAACACGACAGTATATTGCCGGAGCTGGGATAGTCAATGGCAGGGGCGGAGAGTTATCAGAAAGTTATCATTTACGAAGTCTCCGTACAAAACGAAAGCGCACGGAAACTTAACATCCCCTGCCCATAATTATGGATTGTTACGGCTTGACTATGATGAAATATTCAAAGTCTCTTTGCTGATTCGGCAAAATTTGCTTGAATCAGCAAAGAGACTTTGACTTACTTTGCACATTGAACATCGGTATCACCTGATTCATCAAAGAGCCATCCGAATCAGCAAACAAAATACCAAAGTGCAAACAGCAAAAACTGATTGCGCTATTGCTTGATCGAAAGTGTGCCTCAGAAATCTGACTCCACGAAAATATTATCTGAAAACTGGAACGGGAAAAGTTTTTTAATGCGGATTACAATAGAAAAAATCAATATTTTCATGAAAACATTCATAGTATACTATAAATAATCCTTGACAAAAATTGATTTTGTGGATATTATATTGAAAAAGGAGCTGATCTCAATGGCGATTACAACAAAAGAAAGCATCCTCAAAGTTCTGAGTGCTTATAATCCGTGGTGGAAAACCGGGACAGTTAGCCCGCAGATGTCAAAAACCTACAAGAGGTTTGCATTCCACGAAGCGATGAAGCGGTTGACGGATAAAGGAATTCGCCGCTCTGTGGTTTTGACCGGGACGAGACGCGTTGGAAAAACAACCATCCAATACCAAATGATCGAAGCGCTGTTAAAGTCAGGTGTGGCACCGCAGAAAATTGTTTTTATTTCTTTGGATCATCCTATGCTGAAGCTCAGCCAATTTCAGGATGTTCTGGAGTGTTATCATGAAAATATCTATGCAGAGCAGGATGCCTATTATTTCTTTGATGAGGTGCAGTACGCACAGGACTGGGATCGATGGTTAAAGATCATCTATGATACGCAACCCAATACACGTGTTGTTGCAACCGGCTCTGCCAGTCCGGCGTTGATGAAGGGCAGCAGAGAAAGTGGTGCCGGCCGTTGGACCGTTATACAAGTCCCAACGATGTCTTTTTATGAGTACTGTGAACTGCTGAATTTGGATCGCCCCAATATTGCCTCCGATTTGAAAGTAACAACACTGCTCCACAAAAGTCAAATTGAGCGGACTCAAATTATGATGCAGCTTTCCAAGGTTCAAAATCATTTTATGCGGTATTTGCAGGTTGGCGGTTTTCCGGAGTTGGCATTGGCTGACAATGATTTGATGGCGCAGCAGATCATGCGAGAAGATGTTGTGGATAAAGTTCTTAAGCGTGATCTTCCCTCACTGTACAATATCCGTAACGCAACGGAGCTGGAGAGAATTTTCTTATACCTCTGCAATGTATCTTCGGAAATTGTATCGATTGAGGCAATTACGAAAGAACTGAACGGTGTATCTCGCACAACTGTAGAAAACTATATTCAGTATCTGGAAAGTGCAAATTTGATTTATCAGAGTTGGCCGGTTGATATGGCAGGGAAAAAGGTATTAAAGGCGCGTCCTAAAATTTATATCGCCGATGCGGCAATTCGGAACGCTGTTTTGATGGATGATTCTGTTTTGACGGACCCTGTTGAGATGGGAAAGATTGTTGAAACGGCTGTTTACAAGCATGTCGCAGCGTTTTATTATCAATATGCTACTTCGGTGGGCTATTTTAGAGGTGGAAAAAAGGGCAAAGAAATTGATATTGTGGTGGACTATCCTAATACGAAAAACATCCTCATTGAAGTTAAATACAGGGAAGGTGCGCCAATTGCGGATGATGATGCCATCGTAGAATTGTGTGAGGAATCGTCGGCAGCAATAATTATAACCAAGAATGCGGACGATTATGGAGTTCATAACACAAAGTGCGGTAAAGATCTACTACGAATTCCTGCATTTGCGTTCCTTTATTTGCTTGGGAATGCAGAAAAACATGGATATCGCGGAATTGAACAATAAAATAGGTTATATTCTGTCCTTTCCGTCCGCAGTGTCCCAGCCCATCAAAACAAAACCGCCTAAAAATGCACCATGCCTTCAAAACATGGTGCATGGTATCCACGAACGGTAGATTTGCCATATCGAGTGGATGTAACGGATTTCAGTTACATCCACTTTTTTATTACCCTGTACGGAGCCGGTCACGCCTGCTCCGTTTCTACTTCCTCAAAAGAATCATCATCCGCGTTGTAGCCCTCCGAGAACAGCGCTTTCAGACTGTCCGGCGGCTCGCAGGAAACATACTCAATGGCAACGCCCTCACGGATGTCGGCGGTATAGTCCGGATGGCACTGCGTGGGATCAATGTCCAGATACCCGACGAACTTGTAGTAGATGACAAGGCGTTGGGTTTTGTTTTTGCCCGTCCCCTGCGTTTCGTACACATCGATGTGGTCAATCAGCTCGTTCAAATCTGTTACCGTTGTTGATACAATATCAGCACGGTAATTTTTTTCTGCTGTGATGCGGGCGCTTCCTGCGGACAACGGCAAAAAACAGCAGCCCGTTTCTTTTGAAAACGGGCCGCTGTTTTGCTATTTGCAGTATCTGCACGCCGTAATTTGACGGCGGACGGCAATAAGCCTGAATCGGCTTACATCAGCTTTCTGAACAGCTCGGTCAGCTCTGCGGGATTTGTGTCCTTGGGGTTGCCGGGACGGCAGGCATCGGCGTATGCGCTTTCAGCAAGGAAGGGAAGGTCCTCTTCCTTCAGAGCATCCAGCTTCTCCGGGATGCCGACATCCTTGGAGAGCTTCTTGACTGCGTCGATTGCAGCCCTGCGGTATTCGGCCTGAGTCATCGAATCAACGCCTTCCACGCCCATTGCACGTGCGATCTCGCGGTACTTCTCGCCGGTGCAGTCGGCATTGTATTCCATAACGATCGGCAGCATCATCGCGCAGGCGACGCCGTGCGGAGTATCATAAACGGCGCCGAGTGTGTGTGCCATTGAGTGGGCGATGCCAAGTCCTACGTTCGAGAAGCCCATGCCGGCAATATACTGGCCGAGAGCCATACCCTCGCGGCCTTCCTTGGTGCCCTTGACCGCGCCGCGCAGGTAGGTGGAGATGAGCTTGATAGCCTCAAGATGGAACATGTCGGTCATCTCCCATGCCGCCTTGGTGGTGTAGCCTTCAATGGCGTGGGTCAGTGCGTCCATACCGGTGGAAGCGGTCAGACCTGCGGGCATAGAGCTCATCATTTCGGGATCGACGATCGCCACGATGGGCATGTCGTGAGGGTCGACGCAGACGAATTTGCGCTTTTTCTCAACATCGGTGATGACATAGTTGATGGTGACTTCGGCTGCGGTGCCGGCGGTGGTCGGGATGGCGATAATGGGAACGCAGGGCTTCTTTGTGTCCGCTACGCCCTCAAGGGAGCGCACGTCGGCAAATTCCGGGTTGTTGATTATGATGCCGATGGCCTTGGAGGTGTCCATGGGGGAACCGCCGCCGATGGCGATCAGATAATCCGCGCCGGCTGCCTTGAATGCCGCAACGCCGTCGGTCACGTTCTCGATGGTGGGATTGGGCTTTATATCGGAATATATCTCGTAACTCAGTCCGGCAGCGTCCATAACGTCGGTCACTCGGGCGATAACTCCGTGACGCAGAAGGGTGGGGCCGCAGCAGATAAGTGCCTTTTTAAGGCCGCGGGATTTCACCTCGGTTGGCAGCTCGCTGATGGCGCCTGCGCCGTGATAAGAGGTCTGGTTGAGCATGATTCTGTTTGCCATAGTAAGGTTTCTCCTTTCTTGATATGAAAAATGATCTGTTTTTATTATGCCCCTTCGGGCGTGTTAATATTTTAACGCATCGGACAGGCGTTGTCAATACGCACGAGCATAAAGCCGGAATAATTTAAAAAACCGCCGTGAACTGTCAAGCTCACAGCGGTTTTGCGCTTGCCGCGGAAAATGCGGATATCTGAAATCATGCAGAGATCAGTCGGATGCCAGCGCGAGGATCGCTTTGCGATAGATGCTGCGCAGGCGGCAGAAATCCTCAGCTAAAAGATATTCGTTGCGCTGATGCTCGGTCAGCTCGCGGCCGGGGAACATGGGGCCGAAGGCGACGATGTTATCCATCGCGCGCGCGTATGTTCCGCCGCCGATCACCGTCGGCTCGGAGAAGTCGCCGGTCTCCTCGCGGTAGACCGCAAGAAGCTTCCGGATAACGTCGCCGTTTTTGTCCATATATACAGGCGGCGTATCCTGCGTTAACGTGACCTCCAAGCCGTATTCCGCTGCCGCGCGGCGGAGCGGCTCGGTCACGGCGTCGGCCTCAAATGTTACCGGCGCGCGCACGTCGATCTCCATGACGATGCTGTCGTCTGCGACGCCGACTGTGCCGACGTTCATCGTGAGCTTGCCGCTTTCGACATCCGACAGCGCGCAGCCCATCAGCTCGCCGTTAAGGCTGCTGCCGATGCAGTCCCGGTAAAAACGGACGAACGGACTTTGCGGCAGCAGGGATGCGAGCTTTGCGGCAAGCGCCGCGATGGCGTTCTCGCCGTCTTCCGGCGTGCTGGCGTGGGATGCTTTGCCGCTTGCTGAGATGCAGCTCTCGCGGCCGTCGATCAGCAGCCTCGCCTCGCAGTGATCCGGCACGACGTTGCTCGCGCTGCCGCCGCGGATATCCAGAAGCCCGCTTTCTTCAAGCGGCATGGTCAATTTATAGTTCAGCAGCCGCTTTTCTCCGTAGATTGCAGGAAAATCCGCGTCCGGCGTGAAGCCGAACACCGGCAGCTCCTCGTGCTCGCGGTAATAGGCCATATCGTCCCAGTCGCCGGACTCCTCCGACTGCCCGAAGATGATGCGGACACGGCGCTTGAGCGGAAGCCCGGCGTCCAGAATGTCCTTCATCGCGTAGATGCAGGCAATGGTTGGGCCCTTGTCGTCGCTGACGCCGCGGCCGTAAAGCCGCCCGTTTTCTTCGGTCAGGTCATAGGCAGGATGGCTCCAGCCGGAACCGGCAGGCACGACATCCAGATGCGCAAGGATCCCGACCACGGTTTCGCCTGTGCCGATCTGCGCCCAGCCGCAGCGGTGATTTTCGCACAGCTTCGTTTCAAAACCGAGCCGGCGGCACAGCTCCAGCGCGTAGTCCAGAGCCTGCGCGCAGCCTGCGCCGTAGGGCGCATCGTCTGATACGTCTATGCCGGCGACGCTCTCTATCCGGCACAGCTCCCGAAGCGAGCGCTTCATTTCTTCGTTGTCCATTTTATTCTCCCAGCAGCACTTCCAGCCGGCGGCGGATCAGCGAGATAAGGCGCTCGGTGTCCGGTATTTCCCGTACCGCGGCAGGATCGCACAAAGGTGCCAAATCCTTGGGGAGATATCCCTCCTCAAAAACGTCAAGCCCCGCCTGATACAGGCAGTCGGCAAAGCGGATAAGCTCTCTTTTTCCGTCCAGCTCGCCGCGCTTTTTCAGCGCGCCTGCCCATGCGGCCATGGTGGCCATCGGGTTTGTGGAGACCTTTTCGCCCTTGCGCCAGCGGTAGAAATGCGCCGTGACCGTGCCGTGGGCGGCTTCGTACTCGAAGTTGCCGTCGGGCGAAACGAGAACGCTGGTCATCATGGCAAGCGAGCCGGAGGCGGAGGCGATGAGGTCGCTCATCACGTCGCCGTCGTAATTCTTGCAGGCCCAGATGATGCCGCCGGAGGAGCGGATCACTCTGGCGACCGCATCGTCTATAAGGCAATAGCGGTATTGCAGGCCGGCCTGCTCAAAGGCGGAGCGGAATTCCTCGTCGAAAACCTTCTGGAACAGAAGCTTGAAGGTCTGGTCGTAATCCTTGGATATGGTGTCCTTGGCCGAGAACCACAGATCCTGCTTCATGTCCAGTGCATAGGTAAAGCAGGCTCTCGCAAAGGCCAGGATGGAATCGTCCCGATTGTGCATGGCCTGCAAAACGCCGGGGCCGGAAAAATCGAATACCGTCTGGCGGCTCAGTTCCGTGCCGTGCGAGTCGGTGAACACCAGCTCTGCCTTACCGGCGCAGGGAACGCGGTATTCCGCGGCCTTGTACACATCGCCGTACGCGTGACGGGCGATGGTGATGGGCTTTTCCCAGCAGGCGACCACCGGCTTTATCCGCGAGATAAGAATTGGCGTGCGGAACACCGTGCCGTCGAGCGCCGCGCGGATTGTGGCGTTGGGCGACCTCCAAAGCTTTTTGAGGCCGTATTCCTCCTGCCGCTGGTTGTTGGGCGTAATGGTCGCGCACTTAACGCCGACGTGCAGGCGCCGGATCGCCTCCGCCGCCTGATGGGTCACTGCGTCCTCGGTTTTGTCGCGGTTGGGCAGCGACAGGTCATAGTATTCGGTGTTCAGCTCAACAAAGGGGCAGATAAGCTGCTCCTTTATCATCCCCCAAAGGATATGGGTCATCTCATCGCCGTCAAGCTCGGCAATGGGAACCGGCATTTTGATCTTTTCCATAGCTACCTCCTGTTCTGCGCGGCGTAGTGATTCATAAGGCAGCCGGTGAGCAGCAGCTCGCGCTCCTCGGCGTTCGTGTTTTTAAGATACAGGGTGATAGGCTGCGCCTTGCCGCCGTGAACAAGAACGGCAGGAAACTCCTCGTCGCCCCGAGCAAGCTTCTCGCGCACGTCGGGAACATAGACAAAGTCGCCGGCGTCGCCGTCAAACGCTGCGCCCTCGGCCAGAGTAAAGGGCAGCATTCCCCAGTTTACGCAGTTGGAGCGATAGCGCTTTGTTGCAAACTCATAGCAGATGTTTGCGCAGCCGCCCAAAACGCGCTGGCAGGAAGCGGCCTGCTCGCGAGCCGAGCCGTCGCCGGGCTTGTTGGCGAATATGACAGAGCCGATATGCATGCGCGCTAACGCACTTTCGGGCAAATTCAAGGATTTCAGCACCTCGGCAAGCGCCGGGGGAACCGCACCGGCGGCGCGAGAGACCTCCAGAGCCTGAGCCGCCTTGGCTCGCGGCACATAATCCGGATCGCGGCGCGACAGCGCAAATTCCGCAAGCTTCAAGGGGTTGGAGCGATAGGAGGATGTCTCGCCGGAGGGAATAAGCTCATCGGTCGTGGTCACCTCGTCGCGCAGGACGGATGCCACCTGCATGAGAAGATCGTCGGCCAGAGCCGGGATGGCAGGCCACTCTGCAATGTTGGGGCCGTATTTCAAGGCCGCATCCGGCCGGGCGTGGCCGAAGCCGAAGTAGACGCGGCGGTCGTATACCTTGCGGTCAAAGCGGCGCTGCACCGGCGCAGGCGGCGTGTAGTCCACGTCCGCTGCCGAGGTGAGAATGCCGTGATTTCGGGCGGTGGCGGCGATGGAGCGCGCGTCCATGAGAATGACGCCGGCAAGCTGACCGTCCGAGGGCTTTGAGCCTTCGCGGTTGGGGAAGTTTCGGGTCGTGTGGCGGATTGACAGGCCGTTGTTGGCAGGCACATCCCCTGCGCCGAAGCATGGGCCGCAGAAGCAGGGCTTGAACAGCGCGCCGGATGCCAGCAGTGACTGCTGCACGCCGTTTTCCATCAGCTCCAGATTCACCGGCACCGAGGGCGGATAGACCGACAGGGAGAAATAGCCGCTGCCGGTATCGTGGCCGCTCAGGATGGCGGCGGCCTCGGCGATGTTGTCATACATGCCGCCGGCGCAGCCGGCTATGATACCCTGATCCACCATGAGCTTGCCGTTTACCAGCTTATCGGTCAGGTGCAGACCGGCCTTGCTGCCGAACTGGGCCTCGGCGCGCTTTTCCACCTCGCGCAGATGGTCGCCCGGATCGTGGATAAGCTCACGGAGCGTCACGGCCTCGGACGGGTGGAACGGCAGCGCGGCCATAGGCTCCATGCGGCTGAGGTCGATGCTTATCATGCCGTCGTAGTACGCGCCGTCCTGCGGATGCAGCGCTGTGAACGTCTCCGGCCTGCCGTGGATGGCAAGGTACTCCGCCACGGCGTCGTCGGTCTCCCATATGGAGCTGAGGCAGGCCGTTTCCGTGGTCATAACGTCAATGCCGATGCGGTAGTCCATGGGCAGATGCGATACGGCAGGGCCTGCAAACTCCAGCACCTTGTTCTTTACAAAGCCGTTTTTGTACACCGCGCCGCACAGCGCGATGGCAACGTCATGCGGCCCTACGCCCCGGGGCGGCTGCCCGGTGAGCCAAACCAGAATGACCTCCGGCGCGGCAATATCATATGTGTTGCGCAGCAGCTGCTTTACGATCTCGGGGCCGCCCTCGCCGACGCCCATGGTGCCGAGCGCGCCATAGCGCGTGTGGCTGTCGGAGCCGAGAATCATGCGGCCGCAGCCGCTCATCATCTCTCGCGCGTACTGGTGGATCACCGCCTGATTGGCCGGCACATAATCTCCGCCGTACTTCACGGCGGCGGACAGGCCGAACACATGGTCGTCCTCGTTTATGGTGCCGCCGACCGCGCACAGACTGTTGTGGCAGTTTGTCAGCACATAGGGCACCGGGAACTCCGTCATGCCGCTTGCCTTGGCGGTCTGGATAACTCCCACATAGGTGATATCGTGGGAAATAAGGCTGTCGAAAGTCAGGTGCATCAATCCGTCGCCGGATGGCCTGTCGTGGCGGCGGAGGATCTGATAAGCCATGGTCTTGTCCCGGCCGGCCGGAAATGCGGCTTTTGCAGGTGTCGGCACGCCGCCCTGCAGGGTGACGCCCTGGTTATGAAGCTTAATCATATGGTCACGCTCCTTTTAGGAGAAATTTTGTATCATACAATGTATCAGTATAGCAGATAATTTTCGGATTGCAACCGCAAAATGAAAGTTAAAAACAAAATTATTGCATTTTCGCCTGTGAGCGCCGCGACTTTGCGATTATTTTTCACGATTTATGCATTTTGCAAAATTTTTTCTTGCAAAGTGCTCTGCTGCGCGCTATAATCAGGCCATTGAATATCAAAACTCGCAGGCACTGCGGAGGGAAAGGAAGGCATCATGGCTGAAAAGGACACCGACATTCTGGAGCGTTATACGGAGCCGCTGAGCCACCGGATCGAGAAAGAATATGCCATTGGCGAAGAGTTTTATCACGGCGAGGTCAAAAAAGGCCTGCGCAACAGCGACGGCACCGGCGTGCTGGTCGGCGTCACCAAGGTCGGCAGCGTGCAGGGCTACCTGCTTCAGGACGGCCAGAGGGTGCCGACCCCCGGGCGGCTGTATTATCGCGGCATCGAGCTGAACGATATTGTGGAGGCGCACCGCAAGGCCGGCACCTTCGGTTTTGAGGAGGTTGCGTATCTGCTGCTTATGGGCTATCTGCCCACGCAGGATGAGCTTGCTCGCTTCAACGGCATCATGAGTCAGGCCCGTAAGCTGCCGGACGGCTTCACCGAGGGCATGATCATGCGTCACCCCAGCAGCAACATGATGAACGAGCTGGCACGCAGCGTGCTGAGCCTGTATTCCTACGATCCTGATCCGGACAGCACCTCCATCGAGAACCTGCTTTTGCAGTCGGTTAAGCTCATCGGCTGCTTCCCGTCGATCGTTGCCAATTCCTACGCAGTGAAGCGCCATTATTTCCACAGCGACTCCCTGCATATCCATTTCCCCGTGCCCGAACTATCCACTGCGGAGAATTTCCTGCGCATGATCCGGCCGGACACCAACTACACCGAGGAGGAAGCGCATCTGCTGGACATGATGCTGATGGTCCACGCGGAGCATGGCGGCGGCAACAACTCCACATTCGTCTGCCGTGCCATGACCTCCAGCGGAACTGACACATACAGTGCGATCGCCGGCGCCGTCGGCTCACTGAAGGGCCCTCTCCACGGCGGCGCCAATGCCAAGGTCATGGAGATGTTCGGCTATATCAAGGAGAATGTTGACCCTCATGACGACGGCTCTATCCGTGACTATCTGGTAAAGCTGCTGAACAAAGAAGCCGGCGACGGCTCCGGCAAGCTGTACGGACTGGGCCACGCGGTGTACACCATATCCGACCCACGTGCCGAGCTGCTGAAGAAATACGCGCAGCATATGGCGGAGATCAAGGGCTACGCCGAGGAATTTGCCCTTCTGCAGAAGGTCGAGAAGCTGGGCATTCCGCTGCTGCAGGAGCGCCGCCGCGACGATACGCCCATGTGCGCAAATGTGGATATGTACTCGGGTCTTGTGTATACCATGCTGGGCATACCCCAGGATGTATTCACGCCGCTGTTTGCCTCCGCCCGTATAGCCGGCTGGTGCGCAAACCGTATGGAGGAGCTGCTGACGTGCAGCCGCATCATGCGTCCGGCCTACCGCGCAGTCAGCATCAAAGGTCACTATATACCGATGGAGCAGCGGCAGCCGCATCTTACGGAAAACGCGTAAATTTTATGCTTGCGCCTGTGTGAAATGAAATGAAAAAACAGACCCGAGGCGGCATTTTGCCGCCCCGGGTCTTAGACTGTCAAAAAACTATGCTGCAAATGAGAGATAATAGAGCAGCAGGGGAGCTCGAGGGGGCAAAGGCCCCACTCGTGATTGGATTAATAGCCATCAAAAATGTCCGGTACGGACTTTTTGACGAGCGTAGCGAGATTTTTCGTAAAAACTTGTTTTCACAAAAAATGTGGCGTTTTTGAAGCGTGCAAAAAAGTCTATGACTTTTTTGATACGCTGAGACCCGGGGCGGCAGAAATGACGCGCCCCGGGTCTGCTTTTAACTTTTTGCTCCCATATTCAAAACGAAGAAATATTGCTCGTTTGCGTAATTGATCGCTGCGCCGGAAACCCGGCGCAGCTTATTTTTTGCCGCTTTGGAACTATATCTTCATGCAGACGTCCCATGCGCGCCAGATGACCGTGCGCAGGTTGCCGATGGCAACGCAGTCGCCGACGCGGTAGGCCTTCTTGTTGTCCTTGCCGCCGACGGGAGTGGGAACAAAGCCGATGCCGTTTACAACGCTGTCGCACTCGACGAAGGTCGTCTCGCCGGTCTCGACATTTTTAACGGTGCAGCCCTTGTCCGTTATCTCGGTAACGGTCGAGTGCAGGTAAACGGGAACCTTGTGGTATTCCATAGCGTCGCGCAGGAACGAGGTGTTTGCAAGGCAGGTCGCCTGAGCGGCAACGAGGTCGCCGGCGTATTCGACGATTATCGGGTGCTTGCCGAAGTTGAGCAGCATATCGTAAGCCGCCTCGCAGGAGGACTGGCCGCCGCCGATGAACAGGACCTTATCGCCGACATCGACCTTGTCCTTGAGCACCTGGGTGAAGGTGAGCGCCTTGTCAAAGCCCTTGATGCTGGGCATCATGCGCGGGACCGAGCCGCTTGCAACGATGATATCGTCATAGCCGCGCAGCACGCCGAGGTCGTTGATTTCGGTGTTGAAGCGCACGTCGATGCCCTGCTTTTCGATCTCGTTTTTATACCAGCGGATAAGCTCCTTGTCGTTTTCCTTGAAGGTCATTGCCGATGCCGTGAGGAACAGGCCGCCGAGCTCGTCGGTCTTTTCAAAAATGGTGGGGATGTGGCCGCGCTGCTTAAGTACGAGGGCGCACTCCATGCCGCCGATGCCGCCGCCGATTATTGCGACCTTCTTGGGGTTCTTGGTGGGCACGATCTTGTAGCGCGTGTGCTGCATGGTGGTCGGGTTCAGCGCGCAGCGCGCAAGATGCATCGAGTCGTTGAAGTGCTGAACGTTCGGGGTGCCTGCGAATTTGGCCATGTTGAAGCAGCCGTTGTGACAGCGGATGCAGGGCTTTATCTCGTCCTCATGGCCTTCCTTGATCTTGTGGATCCAGTCGTGGTCAACAAGGTTCTGGCGCGCGATCGCGACAGCGTCGAGCTTTCCGGCCTCGATCTCCTCGGCGGCCTTCACGGGATCCATGCGGCCTGCGCACACGACGGGCTTGTCGGTGAATTTCTTTATATGCTCAACATACTCAAGGTTGCAGTTGTCGGGCATATACTGAGGCGGATGTGCCCAGTACCATGCGTCGTAGGTGCCGTTGTCGCAGTTGAACATGTCATAGCCTGCGTCGGCAAGATATTTTATGGCCTTTTCGGACTCTTCCATGTCGCGTCCGAACTCCTTGAAGTCCTTCTCGTAAGGCATGGCGCCCTTGCCCCAGTCCTTGGTCTTGGAAACAACGGAGTAGCGCAGGGAAACGGGGAAATCATCGCCGCAGGCGGCCTTTATCGCCTGAACGATCTCGACCGGGAAGCGGAAGCGATTCTCAAAGCTGCCGCCGTACTCGTCGGTGCGGTAGTTCATGTTTGAAATGGTGAACTGGTCGAGCAGATAGCCCTCGTGAACGGCGTGGATCTCAACGCCGTCAACGCCTGCGTCCATGAGCTTCTTCGAGGTCTTTGCAAATGCCTCGACCTGATCGTGGATCTCCTTGATGGTCATGGGGCGGGACTTGATCTCGTCATACCAGCGGTTCGGCGTTGCGGAAGCGGAAGCGGTTATGTAGTCAAGGTCGGCTACCGGGCTTGCGAGCTTGCCGAGAATGGGGTGCTTGAGCAGAGCTACCATGGGCTTTGTTATAGCCATCGAGCGGCCCATGCCTGCTGCCAGCTGGATAAAGAGCTTGGAGCCGGTCTTGTGGAACTCGACCATGTACTCCTTAAGGTCTTTGAACATCTTGTTGTTCTGATACAGCCAGCGGCCGCCGATGGGATCCTTGATGCACTGCATGCCGGGCAGGATAAGGCCGACGCCGTCCTGCGCGCGGTTGAGCAGGAAGTATGCCGCTTCCTTGTCGAGGTGGCTCGGCTCCATCCAGCCGAACAGGGACGTTCCGCCCATAGAGCACTGAACTATTCTGTTCGGTATCTCGACATTGCCGATCTTCCAGGGTGTAAATAGAGCGTTGTACTTGGAATTCATGTTTTTCCCCTTCCGTTTTTATGTTTCTTTATTTAATGGTCGGTGCACCGCACCGACAGGTCTGCAATTATGCTATATTTCGACATTTTTTGCGGCGAATGCCCGTGTGAACATTTCGCACATCGCGTACAGCCTTTCGCGCGCATCAAGCTCGCTCACGCTCGGCACGCCTACCGTGAGGCGCTGCATAAGCCCGAGAATGGAGTCATATGCGTTGTAATAAAGCTGCTTTATGTTCGCTTCGGGATTTACCGTACCGTCGGAAAGTCCGCGCACGATCGCCTGCGAGAGCGGGCCGGTGTACTCCTCGAATTTATCGGGAGGGCGGTTTATGACCCTGTCGTTTTTTCCGGCGTTAAAGAGCGCGACCTCGGCGTCGAGCGAAAAACGGATGCCCTCCGGGTCGATGAAGAGTATATTGGCGTAGCTTTTAAGTATTATGGATATCTGCTCGATGCCGCTTAAATGCTCATAGTCGTGCGTGTCGAGTTCCCAAGCTATGTATTCCTTGGCGCGCTCCCAGTAGCAGAAGGCAGCGGAAATAACAATGTCGCTTTTTGTCGGAAAATAGCGGTAAACGGAGCGCTCGGTAAGTCCTGCGGTCTTTGCGATCTCCGAGACCTTTGTATTTGTGATGCCGTTTTTAATAAAGCATACAAGTGCTTTTTCCGTAACGGTTCGGATATTCTGCGTTTTCAGTTCATCCAGGGACATACTTACCTCTCGTCAGTTTAAATGTCATACCGACTGACATGTATATTATACACCTTTTTTAACGATTGGCAACAGTAAATAATTATTATTTTCACAGAGATTTTACTCTTTGGGGAGAATTAACTTGACTGCGCCGAGGCAATAATCTATAATGTGACCATAGAGGTTGTTAAAAATATAACCAAATCTTTTTCTGAAAAAATAAGGAGGCAATTATATGGATCGCAAAATAAGAGTAGTTCAGTACGGCGCAGGCAAAATGAGCCGCTATCTCATGCGCTATGTTCTCGAGCACGGCGGCGAGCTGGTCGGCGCGTTCTGCCGCAACAAGAACCACATCGGCAAAGATGTCTCCGAAATTATAGGCGACGGCTTCCCGAAGGTGGGCGTTGCCGTCGAAAACTCGGCCGATGCCGACAGGCGCATAGGCGAGCTCAAGCCGGACGTGTGCATAATCGCAACGCGCAGCACCGTAGCGGAGCTTGAGGAGATATTCACCATTTGCGCAAAGCACGGCGTCAACGCCATAACCACCTGCGAGGAAGCGCTTTACCCCTGGAACTCCTCGCCGGCGCTCACCGAGAAGCTCGATAGGCTCGCCAAGGAGGGCGGCTGCACGCTCACCGGCGTCGGCTACTGCGACCTGTACTGGGGCACGATGGTAACAAACCTCGCAGGCTCCTCGCACAAGATCACAAAGATCGAGGGCAGCAGCTGGTACAATGTCGAGGACTACGGCGTTGCGCTTGCCGAGGGTCACGGCGCCGGCCTGAGCATAGACGAGTTCAATAAAACCATCGGCTGCTACAACGAAACTCCCTCCGATGAGATGAAGGAGCTTGTCGAAAGCGGCAAATACGTTCCGTCGTATATGTGGAACCAGAACGGATGGCTGTGCAGCAAGATGGATCTGCACATCACCTCACAGACGCAGAAGTGTATCCCCTGCGTTGACTCTGTCGATCTCAAATCCGAAACGCTCGGAATGGTCGTCAAGGCCGGCGATGCTACGGGTATGCGCGCCATCGTTACGACAGAGACCGAGGAGGGCATCACCCTCGTCACCGAGTGCGTCGGCAAGATATTCAATCCCGATGAGTTCGACAAAAACGTGTGGACGCTCTACGGCGAGCCGGACACGACCTGCATCGTTAATAAGCCTGCAACGGTCGAGCTTACCTGCGCAACGCTCGTAAACCGCATTCCGCAGCTCATCGACGCCCCTGCCGGCTATGTCACGACCGATAAATTCCCCTATAACGAATATATGGTCCACCCGATGAACTGCTACGTTAAAACAAAATAATTCGCATATAGCAAAAACCGCCCGGGCCGGGCGGTTTTTGTGTTTTCACAAATTGAAATGCGCTTTGTCGTATATCTTCTGAATGTCGGGCGGAAGCTTATCGGGCAGCATTTTGTTTATCTCGTCCTCGCTGCCGTCGGCCATGGCTTTTTCGTAGTACCAGCACTTGAATTCCACCATAGCAAGCGTTTTTTCAAGCGCGCGCATCTGCTCCTCGACCGCCGCCCTGCGGTGCTCGAAAAGCGCCTTGCGATTTGCGTAGGTCGAGCTGCCCTCGGCCACCCACGCGAAAAACTGCTTTATATCGCGTATCTCAAGCCCCGATTGCTTCAGGCATTCGATAACGCGCAGCGCCTCAAGCTCATTGTCGCCGAAAAGGCGGATGCTGCCGCGCCGCTCAAGCCCGGGGAAAAGCCCCTCCTTATCGTAATATCTCAGCGTCGAGATCGGCAGACCGAACATCTCGGAGACTTGTCCTATCGTGTACATAAAAAATCCTCTCAAAATTGCAAATTCAGGCTTGACCTAAAGTTAGGTTCAGGTGATATAATGACATCATTATAAAGCATCTTGCGCAAAAAAACAAGATGAAAAATTTTCGGAGGTGTTTTTTATGCTGAAAACCGAAACGCTCGAGCTTACCGAGCAGTGGGACAAGACGTTTCCCCAAAGCGACAAGGTCGGGCACAAAAAAGTGACATTCGTAAACCGCTATGGCATAACGCTCGCGGCGGATATGTATACGCCGAAGAACGCCGAGGGCAGACTGCCGGCGCTGGCCGTGAGCGGCCCGTTCGGCGCGGTCAAGGAGCAGTGCTCCGGCCTGTACGCGCAGACGATGGCCGAGCGCGGCTACCTGACGATAGCGTTCGACCCGTCCTACACCGGCGAGAGCGGCGGAGCGCCCAGATACATGGCCTCGCCGGACATAAACACCGAGGATTTCATGGCCGCTGTCGATTTTCTCTCGGCTCAGGATAACGTCGATGCCGATAGGATCGGCGTGATCGGCATTTGCGGCTGGGGCGGCATGGCGCTCAACGCCGCCGCACTCGATACGCGCGTTAAGGCGACCGTCGCCGTCACGATGTACGACATGACGCGCGTCACCGCAAACGGATACTTCGACTCCGAGGACAGCGAGGAGGCGCGCTTTGAGAAAAAGAAGGCGCTGTGCGCGCTGAGAACGGCGGAATACAAGTCCGGCGAATATTCGCGCGCCGGCGGCTGTGTGCCGCTGCCCGTGCCGGAGGACGCGCCGTTTTTCGTCAAGGATTACAGCGAATACTACAAGGGCAGGGCGTACCACGCAAGAAGCCTCAACTCCAACGAGGGCTGGGCAAGCATCGGCTGCATGTCGTTTTTCAATCAGCCGATATTGAAGTATTCAAACGAGATCCGCTCGGCTGTTATGATCGTCCACGGCGACAAGGCGCACAGCTTTTATTTCGGCAAGGACGCGTTCGAGGCGATGACGAGCGGCAATAAGTTTGCCGACAACAAGCAGCTGCTTGTGATCCCCGGCGCGGTGCACACCGACCTTTACGATAACCTTGATGTGATCCCCTTTGATAAAATCGAAGAATTTTTCAAAAAATACATGTATTGAGCGGAGGTATAAACCATGGGAAAAATAGTTCAGACAGCCGGACGTGCGGCGCTCGGCACATTTGCGCCCGAGTTTGCGCATTTTAACGATGACGTGCTCTTCGGCGAAAACTGGAACAACGCCGATATCGACGTAAAGACCCGGAGCATCATCACCGTAGTTGCGCTGATGGCTTCCGGCATAACGGATAACTCCCTGAAATTCCACCTGCAAAATGCGAAGGCTCACGGCGTGACGCAGAAGGAGATCGCCGCCGTTATCACCCACACGGCGTTCTATGCAGGCTGGCCGAAGGGCTGGGCTGTGTTCAATCTGGCCAAGGAGGTCTGGAGCGACGGTGAGGGCGACCTGCCCTACGAGGATGAGGCGATGCGCGCGCACGCAAAGCAGATGGTGTTCCCGATCGGCGCGCCGAACGATGCGTTTGCGCAGTATTTCATCGGCCGGAGCTACCTCGCGCCCGTGTCAACAAGTCAGGTCGGCATTTATAACGTCACCTTCGAGCCGGGCTGCCGCAACAACTGGCATATCCACCACGCCAAAAGCGGCGGCGGACAGATCCTCGTATGCGTTGCCGGCCGCGGCTATTATCAGGAGGAGGGCAAGGATGCCGTTGAGCTGAATCCCGGCGACGCTGTCAATATCCCGACCGGCGTAAAGCACTGGCACGGCGCCGCGCCCGACAGCTGGTTCAGCCACCTCGCGGTCGAGGTGCCCGGCGAGGACGGCTCGAATGAATGGCTCGAGCCCGTGGACGATACCGTGTACGGAAAACTGAAATAATATAATGAATAAAGGCGTGACCGCGACGGTCACGCCTTTTGCATTTAAAAATTCATTGCTTTTACTCGCAGTCGAAGCGTTCTATTTTGAAGATGACAGGTCTTGGGCCGTCGTTGCAGCAGGCGATCATCACTTTGTCGTCATTCATCCAGCCGTGCATGATCGCTCCGCCCTTTGGCCGGCTTTAAATTCTTTTTACAAAAGGCTGCTTTCGGATTTGATAAAAGGGGCATAATCTAAGGGTGTACTCAGAAATCAAACGAAAAAGAAAGGAGCTTTTTGAATGAAAAAGCTTATAAGTTTAGTTCTTGCAGCGCTCATGGCGCTTACTCTGTTCGCCGCATGCGGAAAAAGCGACAACGGCGGCACCACCGATAACAACGACAACGCCGAAGTGACCGGCACAGTCAGCACCGACGGCTCGACCTCGATGGAAAAGGTCATCATGTCCCTGGGCGAGGCTTTCCAGGCCGACAACAAGGGCATCACCGTAGGCTACAACCCCACCGGCTCCGGCTCCGGCATCACCGCAGTCAGCGAAGGCCGCTGCGATATCGGCCTTGCATCCCGTGCGCTGAAGGACGACGAGAAGGCTTCCGGCCTGAAAGAGACCGTCCTCGCACTCGACGGCATTGCGATCATCGTTAACCCCGAAAACAAGGTTTCCGACCTGAGCATCGAGCAGATCGCAAAGATCTACACCGGCGAGATCACCAACTGGAAGGATGTCGGCGGCGACGACGCAGAGATCGTTCTCATCGGCCGCGAGGCAGGCTCCGGCACCCGTGACGGCTTCGAGAGCATCACCGACACCAAGGACGCATGCAAGTACCGTCAGGAGCTGACCAGCACCGGCGACGTGATCACCACCGTTGCAGGCAACCCCAACGCTATCGGCTACGCATCCCTGGCATCCGTTAAGGACACCGTCAAGGCACTCTCCGTCGGCGGAGTCGCTCCCACCGAGGCCACCGTTTCCGACGGTACCTACGCAGTGCAGCGCCCCTTCGTTCTGGTAACCAAGGACGGCACCGAGCTTTCCGCAGCGGCTCAGAAGTTCTTTGAATACGCAACCAGCGCAGCGGCAGCAGACGTCATCTCCGCAGCAGGCGCAGTTCCCGTAGCGAAGTAATTAAGCTGACGTAAGCCGACGCCCCTACCGATTTTAAAGCGGTTAAAATGCGCCCATGCTTCCCTAAAGTCCTAGGAAATACACAAAGTATTCCCGTCGGACTTTCGGTTTGCCTGAACACGTTTTTCCTCGCTGAAAACCGGCAGCGGTTCGACTTACGCCAGCTTATTTTTTATATGTGTAGGATGTTGTTCATATGAAACTAAAAACGAAAAATCTCATTGAAAATATAGTCCACGGCATATTCCTTGTCCTCGGGCTTGTGACGGTGGCGAGCGTTTTGATGATAACGGTCTACCTCATCGTTTCGGGCATTCCGGCGATAAAGGAGATCGGCCTTCCCGACTTCCTGCTGGGCAAAAAGTGGGCCTCGACCGCCGCAGAGCCGAGCTACGGCATCCTGCCGTTTATCCTCACAAGCGTATACGGCACCGCCGGAGCCATTGTCCTCGGCGTGCCGGTGGGATTTATGGCGGCCGTGTATCTTGCAAAAATGGCCGATAAGCGCGTGCGCGCCGTGGTCGTTGAGGCGGTGTCGCTGCTTGCGGGCATCCCCTCGGTCGTTTACGGCCTTGTGGGCATGATGGTGCTCGTTCCGGGCATACGCAAGGTCTTTAACGTTCCCGACGGCGCGAGCCTTCTGGCTGCGATAATCGTGCTTGCCATCATGATCCTGCCGTCGATAATCAAGGTCTCCATGACCTCGCTCGAGGCCGTTCCAAGGGAGTACGAGGATGCGTCGCTTGCCCTCGGCGCCACGCCGACGGAAACGTATTTCCGCGTGTCCGTTCCGGCGGCGAAAAGCGGCATCGCGGCAGCGGTCGTGCTCGGCGTAGGCCGCGCGATCGGCGAGGCTATGGCTGTTATGATGGTGTCCGGCAACGCTCCGAACATGCCCGAGCTTTTCCAGAGCGTAAGATTTCTCACAACGGCCGTTGCAAGCGAGATGAGCTATTCCTCGGGCCTTCAGCGTCAGGCGCTTTTCTCGATAGCGCTCGTGCTGTTTTTGTTTATCATGCTCATAAACGCAACGCTCAACTTCCTTTTGAAGAGGGATAAATCGAATGGATAATAAAAACGTAAAAGCAAAGCGCAGAGCCTATGGCATCGTCATGCGCGGCCTTTCGGGGCTGTGCGCGGCCCTGACGGCGGCGCTGGTGCTGTTTTTAATTGCATATGTGCTCATAAAAGGCATTCCGAATATATCGTGGGAGTTTCTTTCAACAAAGCCGAGCTACCTCACGGACTCCGTCGGTATCCTGCCGGATATACTCAACACGCTGTATATCGTCCTCGGCACGCTTGTGTGGGTGCTGCCGCTGGGCGTGGGTGCTGCGATATATCTCACCGAATACGCGAGCAACCACCGCATCGTCGGCGCTATCGAATACGCCGCCGAGACGCTCTCGGGCATTCCGAGCATCATCTACGGCCTTGTAGGCATGCTGTTTTTCTGCAATTTCCTCGGCTTCCAGACCTCCTTGCAGGCCGGCGCTATGACGCTTGTCATCATGAATCTGCCGACCGTTATGCGCACGACTCAGGAGAGCCTCAAAACCGTTCCGCAGAGCCTGCGCGAGGGCGCGTTCGGCCTCGGAGCCGGCAAGTGGCGCGTTATCCGCACCGTCGTTTTCCCCGGTTGCGTGGACGGCATCATAACAGGCTGCATTCTTGCCGTCGGCCGCATTCTGGGCGAATCGGCAGCGCTGCTGTTCACCGCCGGCTTTGCGCACAATATCTACAACATTTTCGTTGACGGTCTGTCCGGCGCGGGCGCCACGCTCACCGTTGCGCTGTATGTCTACGCCAAGGAGCAGGGCGACTTTGAAATAGCCTTCGCCATCGCCGCGATACTCATGGCGCTGACCGTTATCATAAACCTTGTCGCAACGCTTGTCGGCAAGTACTATCAGAAGAGGAGAAGCATATGAGCAGCATAATCAGCGTAAACGATCTGTGCCTGTGGTACGGCCAGACCCAGGCGCTTAAAAACATAAACATGGAGATACCCGAAAAGAGCATAACCGCGCTCATCGGACCCTCCGGCTGCGGCAAATCGACGTTTTTAAAAACGCTCGACCGCATGAACGACCTCGTGCCGGACGTGAAGATCACCGGCGAGGTGAAGTATAAAGAGCAGAATATCTATGCTCCGGGAACGGACGTAAACGAGCTGCGCCGCTGCATCGGCATGGTGTTCCAGAAGCCCAATCCCTTTCCCATGAGTATTTACGACAACGTTGCCTACGGGCCGCGCACGCACGGCGTGCGCAAAAAGTCCGAGCTTGACGAGATCGTCGAGCGCTCGCTTCAGGGCGCGGCGATCTGGGATGAGGTAAAGGACAGACTCAAAAAATCAGCCCTCGGCCTGTCGGGCGGCCAGCAGCAGAGACTGTGCATCGCGCGCGCTCTTGCCGTCGAGCCGGACGTGCTGCTCATGGATGAGCCGACGAGTGCGCTCGACCCGATCTCTACCTCGAAGATCGAGGAGCTTGCAACGGAGCTGAAGAAAAACTACACCATCGTCATCGTGACGCACAACATGCAGCAGGCACTGCGCATTTCCGACAGCACCGCGTTTTTCCTGCTCGGCGAGCTTATTGAATACGATAACACCGAAAAGCTGTTCTCCGTGCCTTCGGATAAGCGCACCGAGGACTATATAACAGGGAGGTTCGGCTGATGAGAAGCAAATTTGATGCCCAGCTCAAGGAGCTTGGCGAAAAGCTCACGCTTATGGGCGCAATGTGCGAGGAGGCGATAGCCAACTCGGCAAAGGCGCTGCTCTCGGGCGACTCGGAGCTTGCAAAAAAGCTCGCGCCGCTTGATCTTGAGATCGACCGGTACGAGCGCGATATAGAAGCGCTGTGCCTGCGGCTTCTGCTCCAGCAGCAGCCCGTGGCGCGCGACCTGCGGCAGATATCGGCCGCGCTTAAAATGATAACCGACCTTGAGCGCATCGGTGATCAGGCAGGCGACATTGCCGAGATAATTCCGCATCTCGGCGGCAAAACCGGCAGCGAGTGCGCCGCCATGCGCCCCATGGCCGAGGCCGCCATCGGAATGGTTACCGACAGCATCGAGGCTTATAACAAGCGCGACCTCGCCCTTGCAAGAAGCGTCATCGAGCACGACGACGTGGTTGACGATTGCTTTTTGAGCATGAAAACCGCGCTTATCGAAATGATCCGCTCCGGCAGCGGCGATGCGGAGTACGCGCTGGATCTTCTGATGATAGCAAAATACTTCGAGCGCATCGGCGACCACGCAACAAACGTCGCCGAATGGGTCGAATTCTCCGTCACCGGCATCCACAAATCGAGCGAAATATGAAAAAATCTCTCCCGATAGGGAGAGATTTTTTATGCTTAAATTATTCTTCACTTTGCCAGGTCGCGGTAAAGGAAGGTTACGACGTGGGCGCGCGTGCATGCGCCGTTGGGAACAAAGGTGCCGTTTCCGGTGCCGACGGTCACGCCGTTTTCGGCTGCCCAGAGTATCGCCGGAGCATATACCGAGCTTTCGGAAACATCGGAAAACGGATTTGCGATGCTCGACGAGGGGCAGTCCTCATAGCGCCACAGGAAGGTGACAAACTGCGCGCGCGTTACCGTTGCGTTCGGCGCGAAGGTCGTGTCCGTCGTGCCCTTGACGATGCCGTTTCCATATGCCCAGGCCGCTGCCTTTTCGTAGAAGCTGCCGGATTTTACGTCGGTAAACGGAGTGCTCATCGACTTAGGCTCGGGGCTGCCGGCTGCGCGCCATAGGAAGGTCACGACCTGTGCACGGGTGCAGCTTGCGTCGGGAGCAAAGTGCGTTGTGTCAACGCCGTTTACTATGCCGTTATTATAGCCCCAAACGACGGCGTCGTAATAGAAGCTGCCGTTTACGATATCGACAAAGGGAACGCTTGCCGGCACATCGGGAGTGTCGGGTGTGCTGCCGTCGGCAGGGATGCTTGCGAGCATTGCAGCCATCTCGAAGAATTTGCCCTGGAGATACTTCGTGTTCGTGATCTGGCCGACCATGTTGATGTGATCGGTCCGTTCGATCTTCTCAATGTAGTTCCAAACGCCTTTCTCGGTGACGTCCTTGAAGGTCATAACGCCGTTTTCGGTGCCGTAATTGAGGTTATAGCGATCAGAAGAACCCTCGTGCGGATACTGCGCCGAGCGCACGCTGACGATGCCGTCGTTTTCCCACCAGCTCTCGTCAATCTTGACGTGGCCGGCGGCGTAGTTTTTGTAGCTGCCCATGTAGGTCGCGCTCTTTTTCATGAGCGGATTTATGTTGCTGTAGGGCAGGTAGTGGTGCGGATAAACCGCGCTGCGGTAGGTGTCCGAGCAGGCGACGGAGAAGTAGTAGATATCATCCTGCGCCTTGGCGTAGGAGTTGAGCACCGCCGCGCCGTCCGGGGACAGGTCGTAAACGCTCAGATCTTTCACGTCGTCTTTCCACAGGTTGCTGTTTTCAACGCGGTGAATGTAGCTTTCGTAGCTCTCACCCGGTTCGCGGACAAGACCCCACTGATCAAGCTTGAAGTCAAGGCCGAGGTTTTCCTCTTTGATGTTCATGCCCGTTGCTGCGGAAAGAGCAGCCACGAAGCGGTGAACGAGCGGCTCCTCCTCGTTGTAGACCTTGCCGTCATACTGGCTGCCGTCGTGCGGAGTGCAGAGGGTGGTGATGCTCTCTATCCAGTGGCGGCAGGTGCCGGTGAAGAGCTTGCTGATGCTGCCGTCGGTCGTTGCGCGCATCTCGTCGGGATCGCCGTTTTCAAGAAGCTGCGCGAGCATGCGTATCGTCTCGCCGCCCATGCTGTGGCCGACAAGGTGGATCTTCAGCGTGCTGTCGGCGTCGTTAAGCTCGGGCAGAACGCCCTTGAAGGTGCGGCCGTAGCGGCTGTGTCCGTTCTGCGCCGAGTGGTACTGGCCGTAATCGACCGTGCCGCCGACGAGGTAGGCGTACAGCTCGCAGGCTCTGTCCCAGTTGCTCGCAACGGGGCCTATCGACGGGGTGTAGACCTCGTAGCCTGCGCCGGTGAGCATTTCCTGAAGGCTGGAAAAGCCGCCCCAGTAGTTAAGGTTTGCGATCTCCGTTCCGCCCCAGCCGAACAGACCGTGGACGAGCACGATCGGGTAATCGTTGCCGTCGTCGGCTGACGTTGTGTCCGCGTCCGCAAAGGCGAACGAGCCGAGGGACAGAAGCATTGCAATGACCAGAACCATTGCAAGCGTTTTTGCAAATTTCTTGTTCATATTGTCATTCCTCCATGCGTGCAGGATATCCTGCACTGTTCGTTGTTTGATTATGATGTTAGTCTGACGATGCGGGCAATTAAATAGGCAAATCGAGCCGCATGCCTGAAATCAGGACACCGAGCCGAATTTGAATAATAGTGATTTTAGTTACTAAAGCCAAAGAAAAACGCGAAAATTTCAGCTTGCCGTACAGATATCATACAAAAAGCTTAAAACCGTCAGCTATATTCCGCTCCGCGCAGGAAAGCCTTCATAAATGACATACAGAGCATAAAAAATCCGCTCCTCGGAGCGGATTTTGTGATGTTTATTTATTTCGAGCAGTGCAGCGCGCGCATTGCGTTGAGCACGGCGATTACCATTACGCCGACGTCGGCGAAGATCGCAGCGCCCATGTCGGCTATGCCGAGCGCGCCCAGCAGCAGGCAGGCAAACTTAACGCCGAGGGCGAAAACGATGTTTTCGTACACGATGCGGATGCACTTGCGCGAAATTTTTATTGCTCTGGATATCTTCAACGGATCGTCGTCCATGAGCACAACGTCTGCTGCCTCGATGGCGGCGTCCGAGCCCATTGCGCCCATTGCGATGCCGATGTCGGCGCGCGAGAGCACGGGAGCGTCGTTTATACCGTCGCCGACGAAGGCGAGCTTTGCCTTGCCGGTGGTTTCGCCGAGCAGGCGCTCGACCTCGCTGACCTTGTCGCCGGGCAGGAGCTGACTGTGCACCTCGTCAACGCCGAGGTCGGCTGCGACCTTGTCGGCAACGGACTTTGTGTCGCCTGTGAGCATGACTGTCTTGCCGACGCCCTCTTTTTTAAGCTCGGCTATCGCCTGTGCGGAGCTGGGCTTTACAACGTCGGAAATGACGATGTGGCCCGAGTAAACGCCGTCGATGGCAACGTGCACGATCGTGCCGACGCTGCGGCAGGGTTTGTGATCTATGCCGAGGCGCTGCATCAGGCGGTCGTTGCCGGCGGCTATCGTGCGGCCGTCTACCTTTGCGATAACGCCGTTGCCGCTTATCTCTTCGATATCGCTCACGCGGCTGCGGTCAAGCTCCCTGCCGTAAGCCTCGCGCAGGCTTTTGCTGATCGGGTGCGAGGATGCGCATTCGGCAAGGGCTGCGTATTCAATCAGCTTTTCGTCCTCGATGGGGCAGTGGTGGATGCCGCTGACCTCAAAAACGCCGCGCGTGAGCGTGCCGGTCTTGTCGAAAACGACGGTCTTTGTCTGTGCCAGAGCCTCCAGATAGTTCGAGCCCTTTATCAGAACGCCCTCGCTGCTCGCGCCGCCCAGACCTGCGAAGAAGCTCAGCGGAATGCTGATGACCAGTGCGCAGGGGCAGCTTATGATGAGGAAGGTCAGCGCGCGATAGATCCAGTCGGTCCAGTTGCCGCCCAGACCCATGAACACAATCCGCGCAAGCGGCGGCAGTATCGCAAGCGCAAGCGCCGAGTAGCACACGATGGGGGTGTAGACCCTTGCAAAGCGCGAGATAAACTGCTCCGAGCGCGACTTGCGCGAGCCGGAGCTTTCAACAAGCTCCAGTATCTTCGACACGGTCGATTCGCCGAAGGGCTTTGTCGTGCGCACGCGGATAAGGCCGCTGAGATTTATGCAGCCGCTTATGATCTCGTCGCCCTCGGCAATGTCGCGCGGCAGGCTCTCGCCCGTCAGGGCGCTGGTGTTTACTGTCGAGCTGCCGGAGATAACAACGCCGTCGATCGGCACCTTTTCGCCCGGCTGCACGACGATGACGCTGCCGGTCTCGACCTCGTCGGGATCGACCTGCTCGAGCTTGCCGTCAACCTCAATGTTTGCGTAGTCGGGGCGGATGTCCATCAGCGAGGCTATGCTGCGGCGGCTTTTGCCGACGGCGTAGCTCTGGAACAGCTCGCCGACCTGGTAAAACAGCATTACCAGCACCGCCTCGTTGAAGTCGCCGCTGCCGCTTATTATCGCAAGCGCGACCGCGCCGATCGTGGCAACGGCCATCAGGAAGTTCTCGTCGAAAACGCGGCCGTTTAAAATGCCCTTGCCGGCCTTGCGCAGAACGTCATGGCCGATGACGAGGTACGCGGCAAGATACAGGAGCACCTCCGGCAGCTCCGGGAGCCGAACCAGGTTCAGCAGCGCGAGCAGCACCGCGGCGATCAATATTCGCACAAGTACTTTTTTCTGCTTTTTATTCATAAATTTTCATCCTCATACCGATTTAAAAACGCCCTCGAAGGGGCGTTTTCGCATTAAAGATAGATCTCGCAGTCGTCCTCGACCTTTTTGCAGTTTTTGACGACGTTCTTCATGACGGCGTCAATGTCCGCGCCCTCTGCAAACTCAAGAGTCATCTTCTGGGTCATGAAATTGACTGCGGCCTTCTCGACGCCCTCGGTCTTGCCGGCTGCCTCTTCCATGAGATTTGCACAGTTTGCGCAGTCTACTTCGATCTTATAAGTCTTTTTCATGATGGTTTCTCCTATACATATTTAATTCAACAATTAAGTAGTTGTTTAATCGTTCTGCTTGCAGTATAATAATTGCGAGCCGAAAAGTCAATGCCGCGCGGCAATGAACTTCCAAATGGGCTTAAATCATTTCCGAATGGAGTAACGACGATGGAAAACGAAGCTGTCCTGCACGATCACGGCGAGGAGATAAGCGAGCATCTGCGCGATAACGTTGCGAAAACCGAGAGCTTCCGCACGGTGTCGGACATATTCAAGCTGCTTGCCGATTCAAGCCGCGTGAGGATATTCTGGCTCTTGTGCCATTGTGAGGAATGCGTTGTGAATATATCGATCCTGACGGACATGACAAGCCCCGCGGTGTCGCATCATCTGCGCCAGCTCAGGGATTCGGGACTTATAGTAAGCCGCCGCGACGGCAAGGAGGTCTACTACAAGGCCGCCGCGACCGAGCAGGTGAGGCTATTGCATATTATGATAGAAAAGACGATGGAGATATCCTGCCCGGAGGAGAGCGGCGGCGATATCCAAAGCGTGCCGGAGCTTCCGGGGCTCGACGCGCCGACGGGCGGCGAGGGCAGATACACCGCCGAGCAGCTCGACACCATACGCCGTGTGCACGATCTTCTGACTGAAAATCTCGACCGGCGATACACCATCGACGAGCTGTCGCGCAGGTTTCTGATTAACCCGTCCTCGCTCAAGGAGATGTTCAAGGCCGTCTACGGCAAGTCGCTTGCCGCGCACATAAAGGAGCACCGCATGGAGCTTGCTTCCGAGCTTCTGCGCGAAACGGGGCTGAGCATTGCCGAGATCGCCGAGCGCGTGGGCTACGAAAATCAGAGCAAATTTTCCGCTGAGTTTAAAAAATCCGTCGGCAGTCTGCCGACGGAATACCGACGAAATTTTTAATAGCGAATTGACGCAGCTACGGATACTCATATTGCCGGTGCCCGGTTCGGGACATTGGAATAAACCGTGACTGCTACGCAACCCGGTAGTGCAAGCTGAGTTTTGCACCGCACCCCTGTAGGGAATGGATTCATCCGTTCCGCTTGTTATTGTTTCGTCGGTACCAAAATCTATAGCTGTAGGGAACGGGCTTGCCCGTTCCGCTTGTCGCGGTTTCTTCCGAACCCACCGGTCGTGCTGACGTAATATGCGTATCGGTATCAGCGTTGATGCGCCTCTAAAAAACCTTTGGTGACGGATGAGGTGTTATTAAATCATTGCCGTCAGGCAAAAACATTATTAAAAACGGGCGATCAATGATCGCCCCTACGGTTATAATGAGGCGGCTAACGCCGCAATTTGAATTACACCTCATTTGCCGCAAGCGGCATCTTCCCCTCAAGGGGAAGACAATTTAGTGCGCCGGAAAATTCAACACCGTACTCATGCCACGCGAAACGCTATGGTTTCCTCCAATATTCCGAACCGGGACAACAAACTCTGCATCGCACTTGCGCTACGCGCGGCAGCCACGGTTTCCGCCAATGTTCCGAACCGGGCACCGGCAATCACCGTATTGGTAGCAGCGTCAATTCGCCTCTAAACAAAGGCGGTGGAGGACGGAGGTGAAATACTCGGGCAGGTCGGTGGATATGACGACATGCTCGCCGGTGCGCGGATGGATGAATTTCAGCTCGCGCGCGTGCAGGCACTGGCCGCTAAGCCCCTTGTCGGGCGAGGGCGCGCCGTAAAGCGCATCGCCGAGCAGAGGATGCCCGATGTGCGCCATGTGGACGCGAATCTGATGCGTGCGCCCGGTCTCGAGCCGGCAGCGGATGTGCGTGTAGCCGCGGTAGCGCGCAATGACCTCCCAGTGCGTGACCGCGCTGCGCGAGCCCTTCTGTGTGACGGCCATTTTCTTGCGGTCGGTCGGATGCCGGCCGATGGGCGCGTTAACCGTACCCGAATCCTCGCGCATGCCGCCGCGAACGATGGCCTCGTATACGCGCGACAGGCTGCGGTCGGCAAGCTGAGCCGACAGCGCCAGATGCGCAAAATCGTTTTTCGCGACTATCAGCAGTCCCGACGTGTCCTTGTCGATGCGGTGGACGATGCCGGGGCGCTTCTCGCCGCCGATGCCGGACAGCGAGTCGCCGCAGCGGAACATCAGCGCATTCACAAGCGTGCCGTCCGGGTGACCGGGGGCAGGGTGGACTACCATGCCGCGCGCCTTGTTGACGACCAGCAGATCGTCGTCCTCGTACACGACGTCGATGGGAATGTCCTGCGGCCTCAGCTCGCAGTCGGCGGCCTCGGGCATGATAAGGCTTATCTCGTCGCCGGGCGCGCACCTGTAGTTTTTCCTGACCGTGCGTCCGCCGACGGTCACCGCGCCGTCCTCGATCAGCCGCGCGGCGGCGCTGCGCGTAAGCTCCGGCACACAGCGCGCAAGGAGAGCGTCGATACGTTCGGCGCTCTCCTGTGCTGTTATCGTTATGATGTTATCGTCCAAATAATCCATTACAGATCCTTAAACTCGGCCAGAATATCCTCAACGCTGAAGTCCTCGCCGGTGTCGGCCGCGGACTTTGGCTGCTTCTCCGGCGCTTTTTCGGCAGGCTTCGGCGCGGCCGTGCGCTGCGCAGGGCCGAAATCGTCCCAGAACGCATCGTGCGTCGGCGGAAGCTTGCTCTCCTCGGGCTTGAGCGGCTGAGCCTCCTTGGGCTGCTCGGCGGCCTTGGTGCTTATGCCGAAAATGTCGGCAAAATCGTCAACGGGGTCTGCCGTCGCGCTGCGCTGCATGGGCCGGACCTTTATAGGCTCGTCGTCCTCGTCATCGTCGCCGCGCGAGCCGAAGAAAACATATATCACGAACATCAGGCACGACACGACCAGAACCGCGTCGGCGATGTTGAACACCGCGAAGTTGACAAACTCGAGCTTGAACATGTCCACAACATAGCCGAGGAAAACACGGTCGATGCAGTTGCCGAGCGCACCGGTGAGAAACAGCACCTCGCACCACACCGCAAAGCGCGAGTCGAACACGCGCTTGACCAGCAGCACGGCGATCACAACGACGAACACCGCCGTCACCGCGAGGAATATCCAGCGCGCATAGTCAACATTGTCAAGCAGGCCGAACGCCGCGCCGGAGTTGTGGATATTAACAAGCTTCACCACGCCCGGGATCAGCTCCTGCGAGCCGGTCGAGAGCGTTATATTTACCGTGACCCAATATTTCAGCCACTGATCCGCAATGAGTATCACCGCGGCAATGATCGCAAAAAGCATGTTCCGATCCTTTCAGTATTGCGTATGCATAACTTACATTATATAATGCACCAAAACCCCACTTTCGTCAAGGTTTTTTAGTGGCGAATTGAGGCACCTACCGATACGGTTTTTGCGTGAACCCGGTTCGAAACAATGGAGAAAACCGTAATTGCCTCGCGTAACGCAAGTGCGATGCTGAATTTTTTGCCGCACCCCTTTTGTCTTCCCCTTGAGGGGAAGATGCCGCTTGCGGCAGATGAGGTGTAATTATATCCGCGCCGTAGGCGCTACATTGTTACAATATGTATCGGTTTTGCCTGTACCAAAATCTATAGTTGTAGGGAACGGATTCATCCGTTCCGCATGCTCCGGCTTAGCCGGCATTAAAATAAAAATCAAAAGGGCGGCCAAAGGCCACCCTTTCCTTATGGTCTGTGCTGTCGTTCCCGGTCGGGCTGACGCAAGAACTGTATCGGCATCAGCCTCAATGCGCAACTAAATCCGTGCGCTTGCGCACACAATGGCTCTCAGCCAACTGCTCTCAGCTCTCAGCTGCGGCAAAGCCACACGGTTTCCTCCGCGCCCTCGAACCGGGCAACCGCAATATGCGTATCCGTAGCTGCGCCAAAGCGCCTCTGAAAAAGTGCGAGGCAACTATGGTTTTGTCGGCACCCTCGAACCGGGACACAAGAGATAAATGTGTTGGTAGGTGCCCCAAATCGCTATTAAAAATCAGCGTTGCCGGTGGTGCGGGGATGAAGCTCGACGTCGCGGATGTTGGAAACGCCGGTGAGGTACATGACCAGGCGCTCGAAGCCCAGACCGTAGCCTGCGTGGCGGCAGGAGCCGTAGCGGCGAAGATCGAGGTACCACCAGTAGTCGTCGGGGTTCAGACCCAGCTCGTTCATGCGTGCAAGCAGAACGTCGAGGCGCTCCTCGCGCTGCGAGCCGCCGATGATCTCGCCGACTCCGGGAACAAGGCAGTCGGCCGCGGCAACGGTTTTGCCGTCGTCGTTTGCGCGCATGTAAAACGCCTTGATATCCTTGGGGTAATCGGTGACGAAGATGGGCTTTTTAAAGACCTTCTCGGTCAGATAGCGCTCGTGCTCGGTTTGCAGGTCGATGCCCCACTCAACGGGGAAGTCGAACTTCTCGCCGCTTTTCTTGAGGATATCGACGGCCTCGGTGTAGCTTATGCGGCCGAACTCGTTGGAAACGACGTTCTCGAGGCGCTCGAGCAGACCCTTGTCCACGAAGGAGTTGAAAAACTGCATCTCCTGTGGGCAGCGCTCGATGACGGTGTTTATGACGTACTTGACCATCGCTTCGGCGTTGTCCATGTAGTCGTAAAGGTCGGCAAACGCCATCTCGGGCTCGATCATCCAGAACTCGGCGGCGTGGCGCTGAGTGTAGGACACCTCGGCGCGGAAGGTCGGACCGAAGGTGTAAACATCGCCGAAGGCCATGGCGAAGTTTTCGGCGTTGAGCTGGCCGGAAACGGTAAGGCTCGTGACCTTGCCGAAGAAATCCTTGCTGTCATCGACCTTGCCGTCCTCGCGCAGAGGGAGGTTGTTCAGGTCGAGGGTGGTCACGCGGAACATCTCGCCTGCGCCCTCGCAGTCGGAGCCGGTGATGATCGGCGTGTGGACGTATACAAAGCCGTTGCTGCGGAAAAATTCGTGCACAGCCTGCGCCGCAACGCTGCGGACGCGGAAGGTTGCAGAGAACAGGTTCGTGCGCGGCCTCAGGTGCTGGATCGTGCGCAAAAACTCGACGCTGTGGCGCTTTTTCTGAAGCGGATAGTCGGGGGTGGATGCGCCCTCGACGGTGACCTCGGTCGCTTTCAGCTCAAACGGCTGCTTTGCGTCGGGCGTGAGCACAAGCTCGCCCTTGGCGATGAACGCCGCGCCGACGTTCTGGTGCGCAAGCTCGTCGTAGTTATCGAGCTTCTCGCGCTCGAGCACGACCTGCAGGCTCTTGAAGCACGAGCCGTCGTTAAGCTCGATAAAGCCGAAATTCTTCATGTCGCGGATGGTGCGCGCCCAGCCGCAGACGGTTATCTCCTTGCCGCCGAAGCTGTCCGCATCGGCAAATATCTGAGCGATCTTAGTGCGTTTCATAATAACACTCCAATCTTTTGTTTTGTTTGTTGACAAGCGATTATTATATACTATTTTTTTCTTCCTTGCAACAAATTTAAAAATGTGATATATTAATATATGTTAATAATGTATTAAGGGATAAAAGCTTTTGTGGTGCCGCATGAAGCGGCGCAATTTTTTTGGAGGTCGAAAAAATGCTGGCGGTTGGTCAAACGGTTGTCTACGGAACGCAGGGAGTGTGCACGGTCAAGGAGATAAGCATGCTCAAGCTCGGAAAAACGAAGGGAGAGTACTATGTCCTCAGCCCGATCGACGATCCGGGCAGCACTGTTTATGTGCCGACGGCGAGCGAAAAGCTTGCAAATAAGCTCCGCCCGGTGCTGACGGGCAGCGAGGCAAACGCGCTTATCGACGAGGCAGCGAACGAGCCGCTTGAGTGGATAGCAAGCGATAACGAGCGCAAGTCGGTCTGCGACGATATTGTCAAAAACGGCAGCCGCAAGCAGCTCATGCAGCTTGTCGGAATGCTGTATCGCCGCCGCGAGGCGCTCAAGGATCAGAAAAAGCACTTCCATAATGTCGATGCGCAGTATCTGAAAACGGCTGAGCGCATGCTGCACGGCGAGCTGGCCTATGCTCTGGGCATTGCCGCCGACGACGTTGCCGAGTATATCCGCCGCCGACTTGCCGGGTGCGATACTTGACGGGAAAGCTATAATATTGTATTATATTTAAGATATCAAGCAATAAGGAGGAGCATATATGGCATTGATTCCTCAGGTGACCTGCCGCCGCTGCGGAGAGAAGTATTCCGCAATGCGCCGCCGCTGTCCCAAGTGCAGCACTCGCAGAGTCCAGAACAGCCGCCGCGCTCCCGGCACAACGCCCAGCGCCGTCAAAGGTACGGCCGCAAATAAAAGAGCGGGCGATAATCGCAAATGGCAGTTTATTTTCGGCGCGATACTCATCGTTGCCATCATAGCAGCGCTCATAGTCATGATAACCGTGAGCCTCGATAATGCGGACAATCCCAATGCTCCGGTTATGCCGACGCCTCCGGCAGATGTCTCTGCCGCGCCGACTCCGACCCCGACTCCGACCCCGACTCCGACTCCCACGCCGGAGATAACCTCGGTCACGATGAGCAGCCCCTACGCAAATCCCTGCACGGAGTTTGCCATCCAGGCCGGCCAGTCGATAACGCTCACAGGCTCGCACTTCCCGATGACGGTCACTGCCGAGTATCAGTGGTCATCGACCGACCCGAACGTTGCAACAGTGACAACCAACGAAAACGGCACGTGCACCGTGACGGGCGTAAGCGCAGGAACGATGAAGGTCGTCCTCTCGTGCTACGGAAAAACCGCCGAATGCACGGTTTATGTGAGAAATTAAAAAAAGGTATTGACAAATCCATCGGCATCGGGTAGAATAACCGTTGCCGATGAAAATGGACGATTGGCGCAGCTGGTAGCGCATCCGCTTGACGTGCGGGAGGTCACAAGTTCGAGTCTTGTATCGTCCACCACAGAAACTGCACTTTTTAGTGCAGTTTCTTTTGTTTTTGCCCACTTTTCGCCCTGAAAAGTTATCAAAAATCTGAGGCGTACCCTAACGTACCCTAACGGGACTAAAAAACAGCAGCTTTTCGACTACTTCGAAGCTGTTTTTTTATTGCTTCATAACAACTTTCATGTAACTTTCCATTCGGTTTGCACTTGCTTTTTTCATTTCCTCTGTGCAATGGCCGTAAACATCAAGCGTAAATGCCGCCGATGAATGCCCAAGATTGCTCTGAATGGTTTTAATATCATCTCCGCTCTTGATAGAAATTACAGCATAAGAATGACGAAGATCATGAAAGCGCATCTGAGGAAGCCCCATTTGCCGCACGATCCGCTTAAAGCAGTCATACACAGTTCGATATGAAAGTATGCCTCCTGTCGCATTTGTGAACACGAGCTTTTGATCGAGCCATGAGTCACCGGCTTTTGCAGCCATGTAAGTCTGCTTTTGCTTCTGATACCTGAATAGCCGAAGAACGGACGGCGCAATTGACAACGTGCGGCTCCTGCTGCTTTTGGTCGATGAAAAATAGTATTCTCCGCCTTTGCTCTGAGCCTTTCTGACCTGCTGCTTTACAGTCAGAGTTCCTTTGCTGAAGTCAATACAATCCCACGTCAGTCCTAAAAGCTCGCCTTGGCGCAGACCGGTGAATAGCGCGATTTTATAGAGATATTCATGAACATGGCCTTCAACGGCATCTAAGAATTCAGTCACTTGATAATCTTCAAGCGGCTGAATTTCTTTTTTTATGACCTTTGGCAGCTTGCAGGATTCAGTTGGGTTTCTTTTCAGCTCACCATTTGCAACAGCCTGATTCATAGCTTCATGCAAAACACCATGAATACACCGTACAGTCTTTGGCGCTAATGGCTTAGTACGATCATCTCCGGCGTTCAAAAGGCGGTTATAGAACGACTGAACGAGCATAGGGCTTATTTCAGTCAGCTTATAATCACCCAAGAGCGGAATAATATAGAGCTCGATGTCTCGCCGATAGAGGTAAGCGGTCGATTCTTTTACGGCAGTAAGATATTCGCTTTGCCATATAAGCATCCAGTCTGCAAGTGTCATTGATGATACTGCCTGCGGCTGGCTAATATCTTGAACGGCAAATACTATTTCATCTGCAACGGCCTGCTCTGCCTCTTTCATCTTTGCTATGAGCTCTGCTTGAGTTTTTGCCGTTAATGTCTTCTGCTGCTTTCCGTTATAGTTGGATACAATAGTAACTCGGCCTTCCCAGTATTCATAAGTCTTACCATTATTTCTTTTAACAGATCTCTTCCTTATAGAGCCTAGGCCGTTTGCGGCCTTGGTATGTGCGTTTTTCATTTCCCTCCAGTCCGCACATTCGAAATAATAATCAAGTTCTCGGGAACCGTTTAAATGATTAACGGAATCCCTAACACCGGATTGTCAAACAACGAGCAGATTCTATCGCTGTTTTCTCAAGTGTACCATTAAAACGACATGTATTCAAGTTCTGAATGCTATAATTAAGGCACAGAAAGGGAACAGAAAACTCCCCAAAAAACAAAAATAAATTGTATTGAGCACCGCTCAGAAAGGAAAATTATTATGACTAAGATCACTATCAACCACAAGAATCACACTATCGAGATGTCCAAGAGCGCTTACAAAGCAGCAACGAGATTCGGCAGCGAGGTGTATGAAGAAGTTCAGAAAGCAAGAGCAGCGTACCCCACTTATAAGGTCGTTGAAAAGAGCGTTTCTTCAAAGAAAGCATCCGAGTATAAGGGGCTTACATACGGCTACATGGAAGCATACATAGCAAAGCATGATAATGAAGAAAAGACTATTATGGCAAGCTTCAATATGCTGCGCGGAATAGGAGAAGATGCCGAGGCAGCCTGCGCCGTGTCCCGCTCTTATCGTGAAATCAAGGAATGGTTTCTTGCCACCTACCCCAATATCGTCAGGTTCCATGAAAAGCGTGAACAGCTCCTTGCAAAGTGCGACAATGCGGCAGCATGATTCTGTTTGCTTTATGAAAGAGAGGTAACAGCAATGAAAAACAGTATTAAGCTCAATCATGAGAAGGGGTTAATTATCATGGATAAGACTTTTTCAAAGCTTGCTGAAAATGCACGCAGCGAGGAGTACAGTATTCTTCAATCCGTACGCAAGGATTATCCTGACTATATCGTGACCAAAAGGGAAATCAAAAAGAACTCCGCTCAGGAGCATTACAAAGGACTCACATACGATTACATGAGACGGTATATCAGCACTCACGAGGAAGAGGATAGTGCAGAAATGATACTTGATGAGCTCGAAGAAATGATTAATATTTCTCATTGTCACTCTCAGTCAAGACGTTACCCCGTTATAAAGAAATGGTTTCTTGAGAAATACGCACAGGTATTAGAATTTGGCGTTGAAAATCAAACCGATGCTGCTGACAGTGCGTTAAGTGACTTCTCATTGAAAGGAGCGGCGGCATAAATGAATAGGCGAAAACCTCTGTCAATTTGGTCTTGACAGAGGTTTTGTTATACCTGAGGTAGATGCACCACAATTTGATTTAATATAAAAAATTTGTTATAATATATATAGAAAGTGAAAGAAAAACTCAACTTTCTTGACAAAAAAGTGAAAGGAGGGATAGAATGAAAAATCGTTCTAAAGACGATTTTTTCTAGCTGCTAATCAAAGGCTTTGATAAGACCATATAGGCAACACTGCTAACCATGTATAGGAAAAGTGTAATTGCCGAGGAGCTTATATTCAGTGTGGAAATTGACAAACTGAAAAAAGAGATTTTCGATGAAGTGCTAGAAGCAATTAGGGTGTCAGCTGACATGAAACAGATTCTAAGTCAGATCGACGAACTAAACCAAGCTATAGATAAGCTTGGCAAATAATTAAATGAGGCAGGGGCAGTCCGTGCCCTTGCCTTATACATTCATATAGAAAGGAGAAGAATAATCAGTGCCTAATACGGTACCCAATCAACGACTTATTTCAATTCACAGAGAACGCGCCACGTCCGACTTTCTAGGAATCAAAAACAGTCACTGGCAAGCGGCGGCATGCGATCTCGGCGCACACGCACTTATGCTGTATTTGTATCTTGCTTCAAATGCAAACGGCTTCACTCTTGCTCTATCACCTGCGGCCATACGTCAGGCAATAGGAATGCCGCAGTCTACATACCGCGATCAATTCGTTAAGCTGGTAAATAGGGGCTACCTCGTGCGGCGAGGCGATAGTAACGCCTACGACTTTTATGAAACACCGCAGCACGCCACGCGCAAAGAAAGTGATAGCACGGTTGACGGCTATGATTTTACGAATACCGATGTGAGTACACCGCAAACCGTATATGATAAAACGGCCAATAGCAGAGAAATAAATATAGATAATATAAATATTATAAATAAACAGGAGCAAGCTCCTGTTGCAGTATCAAAAGAATTTATATTTTAAGGAGGTACTACTATGAATCAAAAAGAAATAGTAGATAAACTAGAAGAGATATTAGCTTGTGTTTCATGCAGTGAATACACCTACAATTATGGAGAGATCATGGTAGCTGCTTATAATTTGTGGGGCTTTCTGTACTATGATATGGGATGTGAATATCCTCCGCATGAGCCAGTTAAGGAGGGTGCCTTTGACTTTTGAGCAGAGAATGTATAACTCATTGAAGCGTAAGGGCTTAGCGCCAAAGTTCGAGCACGCTGGCATTTATGCCATTCTGTTGGATAGAGAGATCGTCTACATAGGCAAAAGCGTTAATATGCTTCAGCGTATGGCACAGCACTATACTTAGCTTTCCACATCGAAAGAGCACAAATATAAGATACTGTCGGAGGCCTCACAGCGCGGCCACGACATACGTTTTGCGGTTTTATATTACGCCTCGTCGGTTGATTCGCTTGAGGCTGAATTAGGTGAAAAAGAGGGCGAGCTGATACGCAAATATCTGCCGCCGCTCAATACATAGATTCCAAAAGAAGAAAACTGGCGACAGTATAAAGTTAATACGAAAGCAAGGACAATTTCATTGTCTGAAATAATAAAAGATTAAATCAGAAGGGAGAAGTATCAGATGGATATATACAGCTTAAATAGAGAGCAGATAAATATTCTGAAAGGGATGTATCTTGGCGAAACTCAGGGCAATGCTTCTTGGGGAGAGCTTGCCGATGCCGATAAGCTTGTGGCAGATAAAGAAGTATTTGAGTACTATGCTCATATCGATTTTTGCAGCGACGATTTTGGGTGCTGAAGGCCTTAAAAACAAAATAATAGCGAGATAATCCTTTGTGATTATCTCGCTATTTTAGTTTCATAATGTTGTGTTGACCGTAATGACCGTTTTTCGAGCAAAACTTGCTCTTGGGGATTTTTCAGGCCGCGCTGAATCTTCAAATGCGATAATCAAATGCCTTTTCCTATAATATACCCCCCCCTTACGGGACAGTTATCATTCCTGTTCGTCTACATACTCTACAATGTCTCCGACATTGCATTCAAGCAGCCGACAGAGAGTGTCTATCGTTTTCCACGACACCAACTCGCCATGCCGGAGCTGCTGTAGATAGGACTGGCCTATTAATTTTTCTTCTCTGATCCTCGTTGTGGAGTAGCCCTTGTTTTTTAGAGCTGACAGTATATCAATTTTGTAGCGTAAGGCCATAAAAAATCGCCTCCTTCTCCATTATCCACATGATAGCACAGGATAACACTAAAATCAAGTGCACAAAATGCACTAAAATCGAGTGTTTGTTGCACTGAATTTTAGTGTTTTAGTCAATAGACAGCACTAATTTTTAGTGCTACAATATAATCACATCAAGGGAATTAACCGAAAGGAGATACAAAAATGAGCAACATTGATTTAGCAAAAAAGATCGACGAGCTGCACGAGCTTGAGGAGCTTATTGAAGAAGCCAAAGCAAACGCAGAGGCAGTCAAGGACAGCATAAAGGCGGAGCTCCTCATGCGCGACACCGAAGAGCTCGAAGTTAACGGCAAAATCATTCGCTGGACTTCGGTTCTCTCAAACCGTTTTGACACAACGGCGTTTAAAAAATCTTACGGCGCGCTCTACAAGCAGTTTGTAAAGCAGGTTTCAAGCCGACGCTTCAGCATTGCCTGAGTGCTGCGAATAAGGGGCTGCGCCACGGCAGCCCCTTTCGTTTTTGCTCTGTTGGTTTCCAAAGTTATAAGTTTTGGCACTGCGGCGGCGAGTGCGGAAAATCAAGGGCTGAGGCGGTGTCAAAACTCAGCGCCAAAAGTGAAGGGAGAAAAACATGATATACGGCTATGCAAGAGTCTCAACTGCGACGCAGTGCAGGGACGGAAACAGTCTCGAAGAGCAGCAGGCGGCGCTGTCGCAGTATGGCTGTCAGGAGATCATAACCGAGGCATTTTCGGGCAAGACAATGGACAGGCCAAAGTTTCAGCAGCTATTGGAGCGGCTCACAGAGGGCGACACGCTCGTTGTCTGCAAGCTCGACCGCTTTGCGCGAACGGCAATAGAGGGCGTTCAGACCGTTAGAGAGCTGTTTGAGTGCGGCGTCAGGGTGCATATTCTCAACATGGGGCTCATCGAAAACACGCTTACAGGCAATCTTATTCTAACTGTCATGCTCGCATTTGCCGAGTATGAGCGCGGAATGATCGTCGAGCGCACACAAACAGGCAAAATGGCTGCGCGGCAAAATCCCAACTTCCGCGATGGACGGCCGAAAAAGTTTACACCCGCTCAAATTGATCACGCAATGGAGCTCCTGTCTTCGGGTAAAACCTACCGCGAGGTCGAGGCCATGACAGGCATAAGCAAGAGTACATTGATAAGAGCGCGCCGCAAGAGGATATAGAATAGGCCGAAGGACGTTTATCCTTCGGTCTGAGTTTCTCTATAGCTTTTACTTTTGTCATAAATAACGATGTTGCCACAAGAATAGCGAACTTTTTTGCGAGGGCTTGTCGGTTGCGGCCTTGATTGTTAACCGCAATCACAGTTGTTTTGCTTTTTTTCAGAGAAACCAGTAGAAGCTTCTATTATCATTTGCAAGTTAGACATTCCATTACGAACTTAGGCTTTTCACCAACCGCCTCAGTTATATTTATAAGTGTTACTTTTTATCATTTCCTCGCACTTTTCGAGTCTTTGAGTTGAGTCTTTGTACCATCTAATCGCTACAAATTCGCCTCTCGCCCATTTAATATCATCCATACTCTTTGCTTCTTCCATAGCTTGGCATGCTTGATAGTAAGCTGCTTCGGCATCAAAAGAACAGCTACCTAAGAGGCCACTTTGTTTATCTTTAGGCAGCATATGGAATGACTTGGAGTTTTTAATCATGTATTGCAACTCGGTGTCAGTTTTAATAAAAATAGCAAGATAGTATTCATCGAACAACAGCGGAAGCTTTTTTTCGTCTTGCGCTAGAATAGCAATGATTTGGCGATTTTCCAATTTATGAATAGTGGGCATAAGCTGTTCTTGTAACAGAGCTAATTCATCATTTAAGAATTTTACACTATTGAGGCACTCAGCAACTTTTATTTCGTTGCTGTCAATTGATGCCTGCAACATTTCGGGGGAACCTGCTCCGTTGATAAACGCCTTTGTTTGAGAAATTTTATCAGAGATACTTTTCGATAACAAAGATAGGTCCTTAACACGAGCAGCAAGTTCTTTTTTCTTAGAGAAAGCAAGCATTCCTAGGGAATCCAGTTCACTATTGGCTTTTGCCAACTGCTGTTCTGTTGTCTTAAGCTGAATTTCAAAAGAAGCTAATTTGTCAGATTGGCGCTCAACTTCTTGCAACTGTTCTTTTGCCTTCTTAACATCTTTCTTAAGTTTCTCCGCAGGAGAAGTTCTCTTTTCGATTTCATCTGTTATTGTATGGATTCTATCTTTGACGGAACAGTATTCTGCCCAAATGCTCATAGCAAATTCCTTGCGTGAACGCCAAGATTCCTCGTACTTTGCTTTTTGTTCAATAGAATCTCTGTAATCTCCAAGCGTATCAAGAATTTTGACACCGGCTAAAAGGTCCTGCTCAGAAATCGCGTTCTCTAACATAGATATGGCAGTTTTGTATCTTTCTTCAGCAATCAATTCATCAGCTGCGTTTTGGCATTCGTTTGCAAGAAAGGGAGAATCCTTGTAGTCACCTAACTCGTTGAACATCTTTACCGCATTAGTATAATCAGAATCGGTTTTTGCTTTTTCCTGCATCAATAATGCTGCCATATACTTTCTTTCCAAGATACGAGTCTTAATGATAGTAATCGTATCAGTAAGAGATGATTTGAGAGCATTATCTGCAAACCGTATTGCCTTTTTATAGTTATTATAGTTATCAAAAGGTTCTTCACAATCTGAAAGATTCTGCTGTGTTTTGACATGCAATTCAACCATCAGTTTTCCAACATAGGCAAGAGCATTTTTAGGTTCCAAGTCAAGCACCTTTTCGCAATACTTATCTGCTTCTTTCCAGTTCCCGTCCTCAAGGAACATGAAAGCACGCGTTAAAAGCGGCTCAGCTGCGCTTTTGGAGTCCGAATGAGCTGCTGCACTGCCTTCATTTTTGCCCAGCAGTTTTTCAACACCGCGCAGCAGATCCTGCATTGCGCCAACTTTGCCCATATCCTGCGCAGCCAGCTTATTGAATTCGCGCGGCATATCGTAGGCATCGATATTTTTGAAGCAGGGAATGAGCGTCTTTTTCTGTCCTGACGCGATAAGCGCAAGATAGCGGCTCCACTCGTTTTTGACCCAAACAGCATTGAAATTATCATAGTCCGTGCCGACGACTATCATGACACGCGCGGAATTTAGTGCAGCAAATATGTAAGGCTCGTATTCAACGCCGAGCTTGCTCTCAAGACTGATGCGCGAGAAAAACACTCGGTATCCCTCGTTCGTAAGCTCCTTATAAATGTCCTGCGCTATAACGCTGTCTACTGTGCGCTCTCCGCTCGCGTCGAGCTCCTTATAGCTTATGAACACATCATAGGGCTCTTCCTTGGATGAGACCTCGATTATACTGCGGCGCAGCTCCTCAATGGCTTTTGCCTCGTCGCGGTATACCTTGCGCGAGATAGCATCGGAATTTTCCATGACGAGCTCAAAATTCGGATCTTCCAAAACGCTATCAAAGCTCGACCTGTGGCATGTGGGGACTTTGTCGCCTGTAGCGGGATCGTCAACATACTCGATTCCGAATTTACACAGTATAAGCCCCCAATACGCCTCGGCTTCCGTGTCAAAATCAGCAACAATGCTCTCATACACGCCTGCCGCTTTGTCAAATTCGCAGGCAGCACGCAGACGGTTAGCGCGCTCGAATAGCTTTATCTTTTTCTCGTTGTCAGCATTCGGAACAGTCTGTTTTGTTCCGCAGTATTCGCACTCGGCAACGGTCGTACCCTCTTCAATCCTGAGGTCGCCGCCGCACATTTTACATTTTATGATCATTTTGTGTTCCCCTTGCTTTATCTGCCCCATTCTTTTCAGATTCAAATTTTATCAAGTTCACGTTCACGTTGTTCGTCCAGTACGCTAATTTCATGCTTTTTATCTTCGATTTTCTTTTTGGTTTCCTCAATTAGCTTAGACCTGTTTTTTATAGCCTTATTACTTTCGTTCTTGGCCATTACGCAAGATAGGACACCAAAACCCGCCACCATAATTCCATACCAAAGTATGCCGGGAGACATTGCCACCAGCCAAAAGAGAAAGCAAACTACGCAAAGAACAGCCGTGGCAATACATATCTTAATTCTATTGTTCATTGGGTTACTTTTAAGTTGGACTTCTAAGGTTTTCAGGTTATTTTCTAAGCCGTTCAGTTCTTTCTCCAATTTCGACTTTTTTTCTTGATAGGCATCTGCGGCTCTCTGACGCGCCGCTCTCTTTCTCTCATATTCCGCCCGCTGCTTGGCAATTTCTTGATCACGCTGATAGCGCTCTTCAACATGATCGAGGTAAGCCTCGAGTTCTTCGACAAGCTGCTTATCGCCGAAACGAACGGCTTTTTTGAAATTATTGTTGCCGTCAAAAGGCTCTCTGCAATTTTCAAGATCTTCCTTCCTGCAAACACAGCATTCTGCCATGAGCTTGCCGAGGTATGCCTGAGCATTTTCGGGCTCTTGGTCGAGTACCTTTTCGCAGTATTCGGACGCATCCTGCCAATTCCCGTCCTCGAGGAACATGAACGCGCGCTTCAAAAGCGGGGCAACTGCCGTTCCGCCTCCGTTTACGACGACGGTCTCTTTGACCTCAACCTTCGGCGCAGCGTCTGCCTGTACGATCTTTTTGATGCCGCGGATGAGGTCCTGCATGAAGCCGAGCTTGGACATATCCTGAGCCAGCAGATGCGAAAATTCCTCCGGCAGATCATAGGGATCCATGTCTCTGTATGCCGGAATGAGCACCTTTTTGCCGCCGGATTTCTTGACGAGCGCAAGATAGCGACTCCACTCGTTTTTGACCCATACGGCGTTGAAATGCTCGGGCTTTGTTCCGATAACGACCATGACCTTTGCCGAGTTGAGCGCTGCGAATATGTAAGGCTCGTACGCTGTGCCGAGCTTGTCCTCCAGCGTTATTCCGCTGAAAAATACCTTGAAGCCTTCCTGAGTGAGCTGATGGTAAAGGTCGTTTGCTAGCACAGAATCCGGTGTTCTTCTGCCGCTTCTGTCGGTCTCCTTATAGCAGATGAAAACATCAAACGGCTCTTCCTTCTGCGAAATTTCAAGAATGCCCTTTTGGATCTCGTTGATTGCCTTTGCTTCTTCTTCGTAAATGCTCCGCTGATATGCGTCGGCATATTTCAGCGCCGATTTGTAGTCATCATCGTCAAAAATCGATGTGTACTGTGCGCGGTTTACCGTAGGCACACGCTTGTGGGTAGCAGGGTCTTCGACGTATTCGATACCATAGCGGCAAAGCACCAGCGACCAGTAGGTTTCCGCATCGGTGCCGTCCTCATTGAGTATCTGCTCGTAGATGCCCATTGCTTTATCAAAATCATTGTTTCTGCGGAAATGATTCGCGCGGTCGTAGAGATTTGCCTTTCTATCGTCGTCAAGGCGAGGGAGCGTCTGCTTCGTACCGCAGGAGTCGCACACTCCAACAGTCGCGCCTTGTTCAAATTCAATCTCGCCGCCGCACATTTTGCATTTAAATGTTGACATTTATATTTACCTCTTAACTTCTAAAGAATAATATTCATTAGACAAACCCATTCTCGCAACTTCTATTTTATTGCGTTCACAGGCTGCCTCTATTTCAGACTTGAGCTTTGGTGAATTTCTATCATAGTTGACACCTAAATATATATTCGTTATTTTCACAGACATAAACCAGTTCCCATCATCAAATATCAATCCAGATTCATCGTTTTTATCAAAAACAATTCTGTACTCTTTTTCATATTGCCATTTTTCATCCTTTATATATGCAATTTTCTTGCTTTCAGTTAATGACGAATAATCTTTTATTACGCTCCTTTTGGAATGCCGTGTGCTTGAAGCAATAATATTATCAATGTCGCTGTCTTCATAAACACGACTTCTCGAATAGCATACAGGATACACCAGATGGTTTGGTACCTTAACAGTTAAGCAAACGCCCTTATGTGAAGCTGTGTAATGTGACCATATGAGCTTATTACGATAGCTGTTAGTTAACGACAAAATATGTAGGCCTTCAACATGCCTTATTTCATGTTTGTATTTGTCGGTGACTGTTATTTCGAATGGGTCATTAAAATTCATCCCATCACTGAGATATAATCTGTTGTTGTCTAAAATATTTGCGACACGTTCTGTAGAAACATATTTGTATAAGGTTGTCCATCTTGTTGACACTAAAAAACCCTCACTTCATCACCTTGCACATTCTGTTTCTGTCACCGATCAGGGCGATCAGCTCATCTGCAAGCTCAGATGCGTTTTCGCCGCTTTTAACTGCTGCCGCAAATGCGGTAAACTCCTTAGATATCTCTGCTTCTGTTCCCGAAAGGGCCTCGCTGCTCATGGGGTCAGAATACCGCAGTGCCTCATAGACCTTTTTGCACATGCCTTTTGCCTCGTTGCTTTGTGCTCTCGCCATCAAATTCTCCGCTTCGACGGTCATCATGCGGACAAAGGCCGTTTTCTCCTTAACGCGCGCATCCGTTTCATGCACAAGCTCTGCCGCCGCGCTCGCCTTGATGACAGATACCGCGGTAAAGCCCAAAATCAACGCGCAAAGGACTATTCCCACCCAGTTGGGCAAGTTCGGAATAAGCATGCAGGCAGCGCCGACAGCAAACGACAGTATCAGCGCCGAATAGCTTATGGTAACAAGGGGCAGCTTGAGAAAAAGCTGCTCCTTACTTTTAGCTTTGAATGCAAAGTAAGCGCACACAAGCTGGCCGATCAGGGCAAGCATAATCAAGACATAGCCGCTCCAAAACGCACCGTTAAATTTACTTACTCCGTCCGCAGCGGGAATCGCAAAAGCAATAACGTTAAATATAACCGTCAAAACAGCCCACGCGGCTATGTAATACTTAAAATTCTTATTCATAATAGCGCTCTCCTCATATCTCTCGATTTACAGCTTTGTTCCGCACTGTGGGCAGAATTTGGTGCCGCTCGGAACCGCTTCTCCGCAGTTCGGGCACGCAGATATGAATTTGTGCCCGCATTCGGGGCAGAATTTGCCTTTCACCACGGTTTGGCCGCATTCGGGGCACGTGATCATGTTGTCCGGCACTTTCTCCACTTTTTCTCCGCATTCAAGGCAAAACTTTGAGCCGGCGGGGATGCTTGCACCGCACTTGGGGCAGGTCTCGTTCGCCGAAGACGGCGTAGCTGCGGAATTCATGTCGCCGAACATATTGCCAAGCTGTCCTCCGAATGCTCCGGCGGCTTTCAAGCCGATGCCAAGGCCGATGATGTCGCTCATGGCAGAGCCGCCCGCTACGCCGGAGCCGCCCATGTTGCCAATACCCTCAGCATAGGCCTTTTGGACTTCTGCCTGAAGAACATCTTTTTGGTTATAGCCCATGGCGTGCATAACTTCCGCCTCGGCCAAGCCAGATGCTTTTTTCGCCATTGCTTCGGCCTGCGCCTCTATCACCTTTCGCTCCGCTGCACGCTTTGCGACCTCTGTCTGGGTCTGCTGGCGCTCAAGCTCAACAGCACGAGCGGCGGCTGTGACCTCTGCCTCTGCCTGCGCTTTTGTCGTACGAATGTCCTTGTCCGCATGGATCATGCGCTTCTGCAAAGATATCGTATACAGCTCTCGGATCCTCTTGAAATTCGGATTATCTTCGGGCAGCACTACAGTAGTAAGATAAAACTGCGGGATCGACAGACCGTATTCCTCGAATTCGGGAGAGATTTTTTTATGCAGCTCCGAGGCGATTTCGTTGAGATGCTCGTCGACTTCGAGTATGTTGATCTGTAATGCCTTAATAACAGAGGACAGCGTTGTTTTCACCGCCGTGGAAATGACGGGTCTGAAAGAGCTCTGAATAGATTTAGTGAAGCCGTCTCTTTCCGAATCCCATGCAATGCCGGTCATAGTTCCGACGAGCTTGATGAGGAGCTTTCTGCTGTCAGCTACCTGCATATTAAGCGAACCGCTCGCGCCAAGCTCCAAAGGCACTCCGGAATCCGGATCAATGTACCTGACCTTGCTGTCAGTTCCCCATTTCATTGCCATCTGAACAGTCTTGTTTATGAAATAGACCTCACAATGAAACGGCGTGTTGTCGCCGGTCGTGCGGTTGAGGAGCTTTCCAAGCTTCGGAATGTTCTGCGTTTCCAATGTGTATCTGCCCGCTCCGAAGAGGTCAAGCGCCTGACCGTTCATAAAGAAAACGGCCTCCTGCGATTCATGCACGATAAGCTGTGTAAGTGAATTGAAATCCTCACGCGGATGCTTCCACACAAAGGTGCTGTTGTCCCCCTCATACTTAATGATGTCAACCAAAGCCATAATCTTCTCCCTCTTTCAATTGCGCCTTATGGACATTAGCCGTCTATTAAGCGCAAAAATTTTATTATTTTTATTAGAACGGTTTCTAATGAATTTCGTGAGTGTCAGGTGCGAAATGCCACTCTGCAAGCATCAACTTTCATTACGCTTTTCCCTACATTTTGTTGCAAAAAATCTTTATTTTCCCTATCAAAGGCAATTATATGTCTTTTTGGTATCTGCGTCAACGAAAACATATCCTTATTTGCCCTAAAAAGCTGCATGCTGAGAATTATACTATTTGCAGTGAGGTGCTTATATGGATTATTTAGATTGGTTCTACAATCGTATTTCAGAGCTGCGTATACAAAAAGGTGTTTCTGCAAGAGATATGAGTCTTTCTCTTGGGCAGAGCGAAAGCTATATTAATAAAATTGAGAACAGGCGCACTCTTCCGTCGATGACGGGCTTTTTCTACATATGTGAATACCTGAACATTACCCCTCAGGAATTTTTCAACGCAGATGCCGCCGCACCCCAAAAATCTAAAGAGCTGCTGACTGAAATAGAACGGTTAACGCCGGAGCAAGCAGACCACATAATGCTTGTGGTTCGGGATATGACTAAAGTGGAGAATCCATGATGGAACAGAGCAAAAAGCAACCGCAGCACGGCAAAAAACCTAACCAAAAGCTGAAGACATTCGTTGTTCTGCAATATCTTCAGCGCAACACAGACGAAAATCATGTCTGCAATGCATCCGATATAGTTGACTATCTGAACGAGTGCGGAATTGCTGCCGAGCGCCGCTCGATTTACAGCGACATTGCCGAGATCAACAAAGCCATGTACATGATCGAGCAGGGCACGGATATAAACTCCGCCGCAGAGGAGCTCGAACAATACGAGGACGAAAAGCTTATCGTCTATGACGCAAAGCGTAAGGGTTTCTATTTTCGCCGCAGACAGTTTGACCTCAACGATATCCGGCTCTTGGTCGAGTGCATATACTCCGCCAAATTCATAAGCGAAAAACATGTAGGTCTGCTCGTTGATGTTGCCTGCTCAATGGTTAGTGATCCGCAGGCCGAACGAATAAAGCGCAGCGCGACGTATTTGTTAGACCGTGTGAAAACCACAAACAATGCGGTTATACTAAACATGGATATCATAAGAGATGCCATGAGCACAAGTATTGACGGTCTGCGCCACACGCCTGAAAAAATCAGTTTCGACTATATGCACTATTCCATTACAGACCTGAAGCAGCATGTAAAATCCCGCTCTGCCGGAAAATATGTTGTCAGCCCTTACCGCCTGCTGATAGATGACGGTAACTTCTATCTGCTGGCCTACGATGAGAAGGAGAAAAAGCCTGACAAAAAAATTAAGACCTACAGAGTAGACCGAATGGCCAATGTAAGTCTCACAGGTGAGCCTCGATGTGGCGCGGATGAATATAAAAGCAGGAGCGTAAAAGATCATGCGCGGAGCTGTTTTGGGATGATGAGCGGAACAATCCGCAGAGTTGAGATCCAGTTTATAAGTCCTCTGCTTGATACTGCCGTCGAGCGCTTTGGCAAGAGCGGCGATACATTCTATCACAAGGTAGACGACCGTCATTTCTCAGTATCCACAGATATTCAAGTAAGTGAGCAATTCTTCGCTTGGCTCTGCGGCTTCGGCAAACGTGTGAAACTGCTCAATCCACCCGATGTAATAGAGGAATTTAAAGAGTATTTGAATAAGATTCAGGAGATGTATTGATGGAAGTAGATTTCTATAGCACACTCGAGAGTGTTCGTGAAAAAATTGAACGTGGAGAAAAGTACTACGCACTTCTGAATGATAAATCCAAGTGGAATCAGTATTGTGCCTCGCTATATGCCATTGAAGATGCACAATGCGCAATTGAGGCATACACAAGTTACGAATTCCCGACCGACATTAAAGGAAAGTATCTATACATATACGGACTGCTCCAATCCCTGTTTTTACAACAAGACGCGGCAAATGGCATTTCAACCGCATTATTGGGTAAAAAAATTGACTTTAAACAAGAGTATCCAAGTTTATTTGAAATCAGGGAAATCAGAAATGACACAGTTGGACACCCTACACTCAGGGGCAAATCAAATTGTAGCAACCAATCGTATGTTCAGATTGTCCAAATGTCAATGAACAGACATGGTTTCAAATATGCTACGTATAGAGCTATCAATGATTATAAATTTGAAGAAAAGTATGTGAATCTGACAAAGTGCATTAAGGAACAAAGTGAAAGTGTATTATCAATTCTGAGAGAAATATGCGTATCGCTTGACGATGAATGGAAACAGTATTTAGAGCGATTTAGAGGCAAAGAAATGATGAAGCTATTCGAAAATTTTCACTATGTGAGAGAAAAGGCGTTGGAAGGTGGCGCTATGGCTGAATTTGGCATAGGCAGAGCCAAAGCAATAGTACAATCGTGCAAGGAAGCATTAAATGATCGTTATGGAGATTGGAAGAATAAAGATAGTTTTAGATATGAAATTGAAGACATTGACGAAATATTCAAGTTGCTCAACGAGCCCAAAGGGATGCTTAGGGAACGCATAGACTACTATCTTACAGAAATACTATTCATAAAACTAGGCAATCTCGAAAAATATGCCGAAGAAATTGATGAAGAATTCAGAAATGAATAAATTACTCATATGAAATACAAAAAAAGAAGTAAGAAAGTTGTTTCATTCTTACTTCTTTTCTCTTATAAACTTGATATTATGAATGTGCCTTTCTACATGTTTTTGGCGTACCCTAACCGGCGTGATATTAGTGGGTTAATACTGCGCTTTTCGCATATAATTTTGATTCTTGACGTGCTCAAAAATGGTAAAACACGAGTCGAAAACTGACAAGCAAAGCAGCCTTAAAGCCTTGATTTATCAAGGCTTTCCGATGAAAACGGACGATTGGCGCAGCTGGTAGCGCATCCGCTTGACGTGCGGGAGGTCACAAGTTCGAGTCTTGTATCGTCCACCAAAAAGCCTACAGTTCTATTGAGCTGTAGGCTTTCTTTTTTTCTTAAGGCAGAAGGACTCGAAGCTTGTGACCAAATTCGAGCTTGAGCCTGCTCAAGCGGAACAGGCGGCGGATGCCGGGCGCAAAGCGACAGGCCTCCGCAAGTTCGAGTCTTGTATTGTCCGCCATAGTTGATCCCGAAGCTTTTGGGCTTCGGGATTTTCTTTTGTATTGACCACGCGGACTTTTAAACAAAAATTAAAATATGTCGAGCAAAAAATAATACTTTGTTTAACTGCAAGTTGTCCCCGATTAAAAGCCTCCGGTTCAACTCTCATCAGTTTAAGAATAAACGCTCACACATGATTTAACCCCCGGCGGATTTCCGCCGGGGGTTAAATCGTCTCTATTTCTTTGTGTGCTGCGCGTTATCTGCCGAGCAGGTGCGCGGACGCTGCCATAACGGTGTCAAACGCTTCGTCCATACGCCTTTTGGTCTTGCGCAGGAAACGATAGGGCGCCTCCGAACCCCAGTCGCTGCCGATGGCGCAGATAAGGCCGCTTCCGATCAGCGGAAGATAGGCGCGGATCTGTTTTTTGTGGTGGATCTCCTCTAGGTCGAGCATGACGTGGACGCCGAGCTGCTGGAGCTTATCGCTGTTTTTGAGCACATCCTCGCTCGCGTCGGCAAGGATGACGTTCAGGCACAGCCTTCCCGTGAGCCTGCGCAGCACGGCCTCGGTGGTGTCATCCCATGTTGTGTCCCTCATGTTCAGGATAAAGCACCTGTCGCCGAAGCAGAGCTTATCCAGCCCGTCGGCTGTCAGAAGCTTGGGACTGAATTTGATCATCGCGGCCGTCATGACCTCGGGGAGCTCATCGTTCATGAGGCTGCCGAGGATATCCTCGCTCTGGCGGCGGCGGTCAAGAAACTCCTCGACGCTGCACTCGTCGGGATCGTAAACGGGCGCGGCGACGATCAGATCGACCCCGGCATCCTTCGCCGCCATAAGGCGGCGAATAGTGTCGATCCTGTTTTTGCAGGTTTTGTCCATGCCGGGCATAACATGCGCTTTGAAATCGATGATCATAGCATAATCTCACTCTTTCTTTTACTTGATTCAATTAAGCGGTTCAGACCAAGGCAGGGATAGTACAGCGCAAGTCCGAAAATAATCGAACCGACGCATATACACAGGAGGACAACAATGTTGTGCAGATACACATCGCCGTACATTCCTCCGATGGTCTCGCGCATTGCGTTCATTGCATATTTAAACGGCATGAAGTCATACATCTTGCGGAATATCTCCGGCAGCACCTCGACGGGATACGTTCCGCCGGAGCCGCCGACCTGCAAGACCATGACGATAACGGAGATCGCCATGCCTATGTTATCAAGCGCAAAAACAAGCGCGTAGTTTATGAGTGAGAAGCAAAGTCCCGTCACCACGGTCGCGAGTAAAAACCGCCACGGTGCAACGCACTGGATCTGGACATAGAACAGATCGCCGAGCGATACTATGATCGCCTGACCGATTGCTACGAGGAAGAACAGACCGTATCTGCCGAAAAATCTTTCGTGCAGACGCAGGTTTGCCGGCTCATGCTCCTTGCGGATCTTGACCTTGAGGAACACGGCGCTCAGCAGCGCGCCGACCCACTGGGCAAGCACGGTGTAGAACGGAGCCATTGCCGAGCCGTAGGTCTCGATGTTGAATTTAACGACGGTGTCCATCTTTATGGGCGAGGCGAGATAATTGCCGACAAGGTCGCCCTCGCTCTCGAGAGTGTCCGTGACCTCTGCCAGCAGGTTGCTGCCTGCAAGGGCGGATACGAACTCGGAAACGACCTTCAGCTCGGCCTGCGCACCCTCAATGGCCTTCTGCGTGTCAACAAAGCCGGTCTGCATCGTTCCGATGGAGCCGAGGTAGGAGTTGAGCGTTCCGCTGAGCGCGCTCGTTGAGCTTTGCAGCTTTCCGAGAACGGAGCTGACGGACGACGATGCGCCCTGAGCCTTGTTCAGCGCCTCGTGCAGCTTCGGCGAAAGCTCGCCGCTGACGCTTGCCGAGAGATTGCTGATCGTCTCGCGTGCGGAGGTGATCTGGTCGATGAGCGCGGCCTGCTGCTCGCGGATGCCGGCCCAGCTGTCGTCGTTTGCCTCCTTGAGGCTCGACAGAGCGGAGCTGAGGGCTTTGAGCTTCGAGGCAAGCGCGTTCATCTGAGCTGCCGCGGCGTCAAAGCCGATGGACGTGAACGACTGAGCCATATCGCTGCAATTTGTGCTGAACGCATCGAGCATGGCGACGTCGGCTGCAAGACCTGTGGAAACGTAGTCGTTATAGCGGTTTATGTCGGAAAAAGCGTCCTCGAGGCTTGCCTGAATGGCAGCGAGGTTGGAGTCTGCCTGCGCGAGTGCGGTGGTCACGCTCTGCACCGTTGTGTCGATGCGGTTATTTATCGTTGCCGCGTCGTCGCCGGTTTTGTCCAGCAGAGCCTTTGACTGCTCAAGGCTTGCCGAGGTGCTGTTGCACAGCTTCACCGAAACGTTTATAAGGTTTCGTGCGGAGTTTGTCAGCCCGTTTGCCGCGCTCAAAGCCGCGCAGCAGTCGGAAAGCTTGGTGCTCAGGTCGTTTATGTCCTTGCTCAGATCGTTGAGAAGATCCTCGGCCGAGATGCCGTTTGCGTTGGCAACGGAGATCAGCGACGCGATATCGTCGGATATCGTCTGAACGAAGGTGGCGTTTACCTGCTCCTGAACGGCAGTCTTTGCCTTGCCGGTTATCTTCGGCGCGATGGCGTTTTTCTTGTCGTTCTGATAGAAAATGATATCGGGATTGGTGATGTCTCCGCTTAAAAAACTTGTGACGTTTGCGGTGAAATCATCGGGAACGACGAGGGCCGCGTAGCAGTCGCCGCTGTAAACAAGGTCAAGCGCTTCCTGCTTTGTGTCAACAAACTGCCAGCCGATGGTGTCGTTTGCCTCGAGCGCCGATATGACCTGCGAGCCGATGTTTATTTTAAGTCCAAGCACCGAGGCGCCGGCGTCCTCCGATGCGACGGCGACCTTTATGCGAGAGGTAGCGTCCGGACCGTAGGGATCCCAGTTTGAGAAGATGTTGAACCATGCATACAGGCACGGAACAACGGCAAGACCGAGGATCAGAACGATGGCGACGACGTTTGAAGATATTCTGCGCAGGTCGTTTCTGCATATAGTCAGGATATTTTTCACTTCGTCACCTCCTCTTCAAGCTTTTTCAGCAGCTTGAGGCTGTGCGGCTGCTTGACGGTTATGAGGCTGTCCAGCTCGCCCAGCTCATCGCGCGACAGTTCGTTTATCGTGGTTTGCAGCATCCAGTCGGAATAAGCGAAGTACAGCAAAAACGCCGCAACGACGAACATGCACGCGATCCAGATAAGCAGGAACACTATGCGCGAGCTTTCTGTCAGAAGAAGAACAACTATGAGAACGATCGGGATCACTATAAGGCTCACAAGGCCGTGCCTTATGCGGCGCTTGTTGCCCTGATGCACCTGCTCGGCGTACATAAGCAGCTTGCCGTAAAGCACATCGGTGCTGTTTTCGCGGACGCGGACATTGAGTTTCTTCGCCATATCACAGCACCCCCGATTTCTCCACTTCGTGCTCTACGAAGCGGTTGAGCTTTATAAACGGCTTTCTCAGCACAAGGCCGATGAGTATGCCGCCGACGGCGAATATCATAAGCTCGCCGAGATAGATCCAGTAGTCCCATTGATACATGCCGCATATCGCCTCGCGCATTGCGTTTATGGCGTAGGGGAAGGGGAAGAAGAGATAGATCTTGCTGAATATATCCGGCAGGATCTCGATCGGGTAGGAGCCGGAGGAGCCTGCGACCTGCATGACGACGATGACGATCACGATCGCCTTGCCGATATCGCCGAACGCCAGCGCCAGCGAATAGATCACCGCCGTGAAGGCAAAGCTTGTTATTGCCGACGCCACCCAGAACATGACCGGCTCCTGACACTGGCAGCCGAGCAGATATATATCGCCCAGAACGATGACCGCGGTCTGTATCTGCCCGAGGATGAAGAACAGGAGGAACTTGCCCCAGTATTTCTGGCCTTCGGTCACGTTGCGCAGACCCTTAGGCTCGGCCTCAACCTTGAGTATCGCGGTAAGGACAACGCCGCCGACCCAGATTGCCAGTGCGGAATAGAACGGCGTCATTGCGTCGCCGTAGCTTGCGACGGGATAGATGGTCTCCTCCGTCACGCTCACCGGCGAGGAGAGGAACTCCGCGTATTTTTCCGCGTTGCCGTTGAGGACGGTTATGAGCGTCTGGAGCCTTTCGTCGGCCGTGCCCTCGTTTATCTTGACAAGAAGATCGTCGCAGGCGTCTGCAACGCGGGTCATAAGCGACTGGAGCCTTGTCATTGCCGAGGAGACATACGAAAGCGTATCGCCTGCCGACTCGACAACTGGCGCGATATCGTCAAGCGTTATGCCGAGGCTCGAGATGAGTGGGCTCATCATGCTCAGCGTGCTTGAGAGGTTCGTGAGCATCATGTCGATGCCGGTTTTAAGCTGGTTTGTTATCATCGAGCGCATGAGCGACACCGTGTCGGCGCATGCGCCGGTGATGTTCGCCGCGTCCTCGACGAAGCTTGCGTCGTTATAAAGCAGGTCGAGCTGGTTCTGCATCTGCTTTGTGCGCTCGATGAGCGCGTCGAGGGTGTTGGCAACGTAGGCCGTTCCGCTCAGTGCGCTGTTTTCCGGAAGGATGGCGCGCAGCGCTTCAAGATGCGTCTGGAGATTGGCCGCCGCGTTTTTTGCGTTATCGACCATCTGATTGTGCAGCTCGATGCTGCCGTTTATGACCTCGCTGGAGGCGAGCTTGTTCAATGCGTCCGTGACCGCGTCAAGATCCGCCTCAAGCTCGGCGAGCTTGCCGTCAAGTCCGTTGGCGAGCTGATCTATCGAGGTCTGCGCATTGCTAACTGCCGCCTGCGCGGAGTTTAGCGTTGCCTGACTGCCCGAGAGTGCCGCCGAAGCGTTTGCCGTGCTGCTGCCAATGCCCGAGAGAACATAGGATATCGACGAGCTGTCGCTGACGAAGCGGCCGACCGAGTCGCTGTAATGGCGCAGGCTCTTGCTCAGATCGGTCAGCTGCGCGATAACGGCGTTCACCGCCTGCTCCTCGTCGATGTCCTCGCCAAGCTCCTGACCCTTGGTGAAAACGGTCTGGAACAGCACCTTGAGGTACTGCACCTTAACGTTGTTCTGAACCGTTTCGGCCGCCGTGTCGGTGATCTTCACCGCTATGGCGTTCGTTTTCGCGTTTTTGTAATATGTAACGGTGCTTTCGTTGTCGGTCAGCGCGCTTTTGAGATCATACATGTTGCGGCTGAAATTTTCGCCTATGACGATGGCGGCGTAATATTTGCCGCCTTCAACACCCTTGATGGCCTTATCGGTGCTGCCGGTAAACACCCAGTTTATCGACTTGTTGTCCTTTAGGCCTTCGAGTACGCTCTCACCCATGTTTTGGCCTTCATAGCCCTGATCGTCGGAAGCGACGGCAACGCTTATGTTGCCCGTGTTTCCGTAAGGATCGGAGTTTGCGTAGATGTTTACCCACGCATACAGTGCCGGTATGATCATTATGGCGATCACGACGAGGACTGCAAAGAAGTGCCTGGAGAGGCTTTTGATGTCGGAAAAGAATATTTTGAATGTATTCTTCATATAACCACCCTTGCATCGACTTTTACTCAAACTAAACTTACAATAAAGTAACTTTATTTAACATAGACAATATCAGTTGTCAGTCCTAAAATCAAGCATTAGGCGCGATTTGCCTAAAAAATGAACAGTCCTTTCGGGACTGTTCATTATACAATAATATAATATAAAATAAAAGAGGATTTTTATTTAAGCCGCTTGTCGCTTTTCTTTGCCAAATATGTTCCTAAGCTCTGGAAGAACTGGACGAGCAGGATGAGGATGATAACCGCAACGACCATGATGAGGTACTTGTAGCGATAGTAGCCATAGTCGATGGCAATCTTGCCGAGGCCGCCGCCGCCGATGATGCCGCTCATTGCCGAGTAGCTGAGGATGGTCGTCAGTGCGATGGTGACGTTCTGGATAAGCGAGGGGACACTTTCGGGGATCATGACCTTGCAGATGATCTGGAAGGGCGATGCGCCCATGCTCTGCGCGGCCTCGATGATGTTGCCGTCAAGCTCGCGCAGACTGCTCTCAACAAGGCGCGCGACGAAGGGGAATGCCGCGGCGACCAGCGGAACGATCGTCGCCGTCGTGCCGACGGCGGTGCCTATGAGCGCTCTGGAGAGAGGAAGAACCATGATCATTAATATAAGGAAGGGGATCGAGCGCAGAAGGTTTATTATGATGTTCAGCAGGTGCATCAGCCAGCCCGGCAGCGGCAGAACGCCGTCCTTTTCGCCGGTGACGAGCAGAACGCCGAGCGGAAGTCCGATCACGAGGGAAAGCGCGGTGCTCAGAACGGTGACGTAAAACGTCTCCCACAGAGCGGTCGGCAGGCTGGGCAGTATCGAGATAAGGTCCTGAACGGACTTTTCGGAAAACAGATTACTGTACATTGCCGTCCACCTCCTCTGCCGTGACGTTTGCAACGGATGAAATGAATTTCAGCGCTCTGTCAAAATGGGCGCTGGGAATGCCTATCAGCAGGCTGCCGTAGACCTCCTCGGAGAGCTTCTGCGTCGATGCGGAAATGATGTTGCAGAAGATGTTCTCCTCGGATGCAAGGCGCGCGACAAGGGGAATAGCCGTGGTCTGACTGTCGCGGAAAATGAGCCTTACGCGGCGCTCGGTTTTGGGGTCGGAGACCATTTCGTCAACTCCGCCGGGGAACACGAGCCTGCGTCCGGCAGGGGACTTGGGCGCGGCGAACACCGCAGCGACAAGACCCTCCTCGGCAACCTCGCCGTCATCGAGGATGGCAACGTGGTTGCACACCTCTTTGACAACGCTCATCTGGTGGGTGATGATGACGACCGTTATGCCGAGCTTCCGGTTTATGTCCTTTATCAGTTCGAGGATCTGACGTGTCGTTTTCGGATCGAGAGCGCTGGTGGCCTCGTCGCACAGAAAGACCTTGGGGTCGGTGGCAAGCGCACGGGCAATGGCTATGCGCTGCTGCTGGCCGCCGGAGAGCTGAGCGGGATAAGCGTTTGCCTTATCCGGCAGACCGACAAGCTCAAGAAGCTCTCTTGCGCGCTTTTCGGTATCGGCCTTTTTGACGCCTGCAAGCTCCATCGGAAAGCAGATATTCTTCAGGCATGTGCGCTGCATGAGCAGATTGAAGTGCTGGAAGATCATCGTTATGTTGCGTCTTGCCGCGCGAAGCTGAGCCGGGCTCATTGTGTCAAGCCTCTCGCCGTTTACGATTATCTCGCCGCTCGAGGGCTTTTCGAGCAGGTTTATGCATCGCACGAGCGTGCTCTTTCCTGCGCCGGACATGCCTATTATTCCGTATATGTCTCCGTCGTTTATGGTGAGCGTGACGTTTTTGAGCGCGTCAACCTCGCCGGTTCCGGAGTCAAAGGTCTTGCTGACGTTTTTAAGTTCGATCACTGTCGTTTCCCTCTCTCTGATGTAGCCGACAGGGAGCTTGACCCTGCCGGCTGCTATTTATTATTAATTACTTGCCGGAGACTGCGTCCAGAGTGGTCTGGGTGCCGCCGTACAGACCCATAGGCTCGACGTGGATGGAAGCCACGGAGACGATGTGGGTGCCCTGCTCGGCGTTGAAGTCATCGAGGTAGGGAGTGTGCTGGAAGTAGTTTGCCAGAACGGTGCCGTCTTCAACGACGTTGTTGGGAACGACGTAATCGTTGTAGGTCTGGATATCGAGGGTGATGTCCTTCTCTGCAAGGATCTGCTTTGCAATCTCAAGGATCTCTGCGTGCGGAGTGGGGGATGCTGCAACGGAGATGGTGGTGCCTGCGAGAGCTGCGTAGTCAACGCTGCTGTCGTAGCCGTCGGTGAGGTTATCTACGGTGGAAACTACGCTGCCGTTGTACTTCTCGCTGATGAAGTCTGCTACCTGCTTGCTTTCGAGAGCTGCTTTGAGTGCCTTGACTGCGTCGGTGTTTTCGTTGCCTTCCTTGACTGCGAGGATGTTGCCGTATGCCGAGGAGGAGCCTTCCTTGAACAGGGAGTCCTTAACGGGGTTGAGGCCTGCGTTTATTGCATAGTTGCTGTTGATGACTGCGTAGTCAACGTCGGGCAGAAGCTGGGGGATTGCTGCGGCTTCGGCTTCAACGATCTCAACATTGTACGGGTTCTCTGCGATGTCGTTCTTGGTTGCGGTGATGCCTGCGCCGTCTTTGAGCTTGATGATGCCGGCTTCCTGGAGCAGGAGCAGTGCGCGGGCTTCGTTGGTGGTGTCGTTGGGAACTGCGATCTTGATGACCTTGTCGGAGGCGTTGTCGCCGCCGTTGCCGGAGTTGGAGCATGCCGCGAGGCTGAATGCGAGCACTACCGCGAGAGCAAGTGCGATTATTTTGGTGAACTTTTTCATTTTCGTTTTCTCCTTAAAAGTTTTAAAATTTAATGGGCCGTGTCGTCTGTCAGTGATTAATATCCTCTGTGTCCTGGGGACACATTCGCATGACCTGCCATTTCATACGGCACATCTCCTTTCAAATCGAAATCGGCGGATAAACAAAAAACAGCGGGAGGTCATCGACCTTCCGCTGTTTGCTATCCGAAGAGGTTCGGCTTTAAGCCGTTAAACAGGTTTCAGAAAGTTTCTGACCGAAGTGAGCGCGACGAAACATGCACATGCGGCACATGCACATGTACATCATCATCATTGCGTTGCTCAGCTTCTTCATGGATGCTTTCTGCCTTTCCTCGAAATTTGTCAGTTTGTTTTGACGTGGGCATAGTAGCGCCGTTTCGGCCATTTGTCAAGCACTTTTTTTGCGTTTTATCATTTTTTACAAAAGTTTTTGCCCATATCCCCATCGCACCTGTTCACTATTCACTATTAATTATTCATCATTCATTATTCATTGGCGGCGCTTGCCTTCCCCTGCGTAGCTTGAGGGGAAGGTGTCACCTTGGTGACGGATGAGG